>Ga0114931_10001651_pt1 | contig 28445 bp, 26 predicted proteins | sample 2SBtaG_FD_89579 | JGI IMG/M metagenome (GOLD analysis project Ga0114931, IMG submission 89579) | Deep subsurface microbial communities from Kolumbo volcano to uncover new lineages of life (NeLLi) - 2SBTROV14_V59a metaG | ecosystem: Environmental > Aquatic > Marine > Volcanic | place: Kolumbo... | reverse complement strand
GGATACATCAACTCGCGTGGCGGGTTCGAAACAGGCCGGGATCCATTGGTTTGATGATAGAAATGACGATTGCCGATCTTGACTATTTAGGAGTGTTCGTTGAGTGAATGCCTGATTGTTGGAGCCGGAATCAGTGGTCTGTTGACGGCTCGATATCTGTGTCAGGCCGGCATGGAGGTGACCCTGGTGGAGCGGGGCCAAAGCGCCCGCGAATCGACCTGGGCGGGCGGGGGGATTCTATCTCCGCTCTATCCCTGGCGTTATCCGGATGCCGTCAACCGGCTGGCCCGCTGGAGCCAGCAGCATTATCCGCAGGCGTTGGCGGAGATCCGGGAAGAAAGTGGCATCGATCCCGAATATATTCGCAATGGCCTGCTGATTCTGGATGCCGAGCGGCAGCCGGCCCGGGATTGGCTGGCCAGGTTTCCGACCGAGGCCGAGTGGCTGGATGCCGGTCGGCAGCGGGAACTGGAACCCGGTCTGGAGGCCGCGTCATCGCAGGCACTGTGGCTCCCTGAGGTGGGACAGGTGCGTAACCCCCGGCTGGGTAAGGCGCTGCGCGTCGCCGTCGAGCGCTTGGGTGCCCGGTTCCGGGAAAACTGCGAAGTGCTCGGCTTTCAGGTGTCTCAGGGGCGGGTCAGTGGCGTCGACACCCGCCATGGTGTGCTCGAGGCGCAACGGGTGGTCGTGGCCGGCGGTGCCTGGACCGGCGATTTGCTTCAATCGACCGGAATCGATTTGCCGATCCGCCCGGTCCGCGGCCAGATGATCCTGTTTCGGGCCGAACCCGGGTTGGTACAGCGCATCGTGCTCGATCAGGGGGAATACCTCATACCCCGAAAAGACGGCCGAATTCTCATGGGCAGTACCCTGGAAGAAGTCGGTTTTGTCAAAGACACCACGACCCAGGCCCGGCACGATCTGTTTACCGCGGCCTGCCGCCTGGTTCCGGCTCTGGCCGCCTATCCCATGGAGCACCAGTGGTCCGGTTTGCGTCCCGGCAGTCCGACAGGTATACCGCTGATAGGCCGCCATCCGCTGATCGACGGGCTGTATATCAATGCCGGGCATTACCGTAATGGGGTGGTGCTGGGGCTGGCGGCCGCTCGCCTGCTGGCCGATAGTCTTCTGGACACCCCGCCGATACTGGATGGGGCGGATTATACCCCTGAAAAATTCATGACTTAGTGGGTTTTGTGGATTCTCTCCAGACTTCTGTCATATACTGCTTGCATGAGTAACTCCGTGCATAAACCTTTGTCCCGTCAAGCCGTGATCGAACTGCTTTCACGTCATGGGGTACAGCCGACTCAGCAACGCGTACAGATTGGTCTGGTAATGTTTGAAAAAGACCGGCACTTGTCGGCCGAGGATGTCCTGTCACTGCTCAACCGCAGCAAAGCGCGGGTCTCCAAAGCCACCGTTTACAACACCCTGGGGCTATTTGTAGAGAAGGGTCTAATCCGCCAGGTCATCGTCGATCCGGCACGGATTTTCTATGACCCCAACCTTCGCCCGCATCACCATTTTTATCATGTGGACAGCGGCGAGCTGGAAGATGTCGATGCCGAGCGATTTGAAATCAATCAGTTACCAGAGCTTCCCATGGGGACGGTCGCCGAAGGGGTCGATGTGATCATTCGGGTCCGCCGCCGCAACACTGCCACCCACTGATTTTATATTTAACTGGATCCCGGTACCGGATCGAGTCCGGCACAGGCTCTGCGCCAGGATGACGAATTAATCAGATCTTCCTTAATTCTTAAGCTGAATATCGCGGTACTGGCAGTGCTGGTCGCGCCCGTTGGCCTTGCCGAAATACAGCGCCTGGTCGGCCTGGCGCAGCAGCGTTTCCAGCAGATCGGGCTGATCCGGGGATTCGTGCCCGGTCAGGCTGCTGATGCCGATTGAAGCTGTGACCTGTACGACGTCATCGCCGCTGCTGAAACTCACGCCGCGCAGAGTTTCCAGAATCCGATCCGCCAGTTGCAGGGTGCCTTCCCAGTCGGTGCTCGGCAGCGCCATGACAAATTCCTCGCCCCCGAAACGGGCAATGATATCGCCTTCGCGGGTCTGCCCCTTGAGCAGGGCGGCGGTGACCTGCAGCACTTTGTCGCCCACGGCATGACCGTACCGGTCATTGATTTGTTTGAAATGATCCAGGTCGGTCATCATGATGGAGTAGTCGAGCCGATGCCGCACGGCATTGGAGAGTGAAGCCTGGGCCTCGGGGAAGAAAAAACGCCGGTTGTTCAGTCCGGTCAGTTCATCGACGATGGACAGGTGCTGGTAGCGGCGTTTGAGTTCCTCGGCTTCGACCAGGGCATCTTCCAGCTCACGGGTACGCCGCCGGATCTCGTCTTCCATGCGGTTGGCATAGCGCCAGTTGGTAATGATCTGGCCAAGAAAATTGGCGAATACCTGCAGCAGATGTTCATGGTGCCGGGTAAAACTGTTGGCCCGGCTGTGCGAAATATTGACAACCCCCAGGGTGCGTCCGGCATTGACCACGGGCACGCAGATCAGGTCGCCGGAAAACGGCGTCTGGTGGGGGGCGAAGCGGGGTTCGGCGCTGCAGTCATGACAGTGTTGCAGGTTACCGGTCTCCACGGCCATCCCCATGATGCCCTCGCCGATGAGAAATTCCCGCGGCTGGTAATCCCGCGGCCGTTCCGGGTGCAACAGATCCGGCCAGTCGAGTCCGGCCGCGCATTGTAAGCGCTCGTCAGTCAGCAAAAATACCGAGCAGCGTTCGATGTCATTATTTTCCAACAGGATACGGATCGCCCCATTGAGTAATTCGCCTTCATTGGCGGCATACGGGTCGATGGCCGATAGTTCGCGCAACGCTGACAGGTCACCGACCAGTTTCATGAAACGCTGGTTAAGCTCCTGGTAGCTTTCGACAAAGCTGCTTGAATCCATGGGCAGGGGTTCCTCTTTCTTCTTACTTCTAGCTTCGGGCTTCTTACTTCTTACTCGCCCTGCATCAGTCCCGAGGCGAGCGCGCGCACCTGTTCGTCGAGTTTCAGAACCTCGGCGAGCAGAGTGGTCAGCCGTTCCTGAGAGAGGCCGGCCGCCGCCGGGCCAGCGTTTTCCACGGCGGGCGGTTCGGTTTCCGGATTATCGTACAGCGTCTCCGCCAATTGGCAACAGTACAGAATCCATTCCACCATGGGGCGGCTGACACCACTGGATTCTTTAAGCTCCGTATAGCGGATCACGTCACAGACACAATGCGGTAAATGCCAGTTGCGGCAGATAAGCTTGCCGGCACCGATTTCATCCACCGCCAGGGTTTGCCGCTGTAATGACCTAAGTGATTGATCAGGATGGGCCTGCAAGAGGCTGAATAGCTCGTGCATACGCCCGGGAAATGCATTGACCAGCACCAGCAGGCCGATATTATTCAGTAGACCCGCCAGAAAACAGCAGTCCTGCTGCTCCTGGGTCAGACTGGTATGCTTGCCAAGTTGTACCGCGAGGGTGGCGCCCATAAAGGCGCGGTACCAGTAACGCTCAAGATCGAAAGTCGGACACGCGTCCATGGTAAAGGGTTTACTGAGGGCTATACCGATGGCCAGACCGCGGACAATATTCAGACCCAGCACCCGGACAATGGCATCGTGAACATTGGAAACTTCACGGATGCGGGCAAAGTAGGCGGAATTGGCAATGCCGACAATCCGCGCGGCCAGGCCGGGATCCTGTTCGATCAGGCTGCTGAGCGAATCGATATCGGTTTCCGGCTGGGTGATTTCCTGCAGCAGACGGGCTGCAAGCGCCGGCAGTGGCGGTAGGTGCAGAATCTCCTGTAATTGTGAATAGGCTTCATGTTCGGAAATGTCGGTCATTATGGCGGCCAATGGTCGGGTCCTGAGAGTTAGATTAGCATTTGCTGATTAAAGAATTTAGCGGTTTAATTGTTTTTTTCTTGAATTGTAATAGTCTGAATTATTTGTCCGAAATGACGGAATGTGACTGGGTTTGTCAGGTTAGTCGCAAGGACAGATCGATTGCCTGGACGTCTTTGGTCAGGGCGCCCACGGAAATAAAGTCGACGCCGGTGGCGGCCAGATCGGCTACGGTGTCCAGTGAGACCCCCCCGGACACTTCGAGTTTGGCCCGGCCGTCCGTGCGCTTGACGGCGTCGCGGATGCCATCCAGGCTGAAGTTGTCCAGCAAAACAATCTCGGCCCCGGCGGCCAGCGCCTGTTCCAGTTCCTCGGGTGATTCCACTTCCACTTCCACCGGCAGGTCGGTGCCGAGCCGGCGCGCGGAGTCCACAGCCTGGCGAATGGAGCCGGCGGCGGCGATGTGGTTTTCCTTGATCAGAATTCCGTCGTACAGACCGAGGCGGTGGTTATGACAGCCGCCGGTCCGCACGGCGTGTTTTTGCGCCAACCGCAGGCCGGGAAGGGTTTTGCGGGTGTCGAGGATTGTCACCGGGCTGCCGCTGACGGCGTCCGCATAGCGCCGGGCCAGGCTGGCGGTGGCGCTCAGGGTCTGCAGGAAATTGAGCGCGGTGCGTTCCCCGCTGAGCAGGGGACGGGCCGGTCCGCGCAACCGGCACAAACACTGACCGGCACTGATCGCCGCACCCTCCGAGACCAGCCAGTCGATCTGGATCCGTTCATCCAGCTCCCGGAACACGGTGTCGAACCAGGCGCAGCCACACAGAACGGCCGTTTCACGGCAGACAACCTCCGCCCGGGCAAGCGCGTCTTCCGGAATCAGATGAGCGGTCAGATCCCCCGGCCCCAGATCTTCGTCCAGCGCGGTTCTGACCGAAGAGCGGATCTGCTTGTCGAGGGATTCGAGCAGCATGGGCCGGCGCTGTCAGTCGGAGATGTCGAGCAGTTCGATGTCGAATTGCAAAGTGGCATTGGGCGGGATCACGCCACCGGCACCCGCGGCACCGTAGCCCAGTTCGGGGGGGATGGTCAGACGCCGCTTGCCGCCCACCTTCATGCCGATCACGCCCCGATCCCAGCCTTTGATGACATAACTGCAGTCGACCGGAAAACTGAACGGTTCCCCGCGGTCCAGACTGGAATCGAATTTTGTGCCGTCTTCCAGCCAGCCGGTGTAATGCACGATGACGGTTTGTCCCCGGCCGGTGACTTCGGCGCCATTGCCGGCTTCGATATCCTCAATCTGCAAATCGGGTTGAGTCATGGAGTTTCCCTTGTTCGTGAAATGACAGGAACATTACACCGGTTTCGAAAAGTATTCGCGGCTCAGCCGGAACACCACCGGGCTCAATAACAGCAAAGCGATCAGATTGGGCAGCGCCATGAGCGCGTTGAGCGTATCGGCGATCAGCCACACCAGGTCGAGTTCCCGGGTGGCGCCGAGCGGAATCACGCCTATCCACAACAGTCGGAACGGCATGATGGCGCGTGTGCCGAACAGAAACTCGGTACATTTCTCGCCATAAAAACTCCAGCCGAGCAGGGTGGTGAAGGCAAACAGGGCCAGTCCCAGGCTGACGATATAACGACCGATACCGGGCAGCATGGTATCGAAGGCGCTGGAGGTCAGCGCGGCGCCGGTGGCCCCGTCGGTCCAGGTGCCGGACACAACGATCACCAGGCCGGTGAGGGTGCAGATCACCAGAGTGTCGATAAAGGTCCCGAGCATGGCCACCGTGCCCTGACGCACGGGGTTGTCGGTGCGCGCCGCGGCATGCGCGATCGGCGCCGAGCCAAGTCCGGCCTCGTTGGAAAAAATACCCCGGGCCACGCCGAAGCGAATGGCGGCCCACACCGCCGCGCCGGCAAAGCCGCCGCTGGCCGCCACCGGCGTGAACGCGTGTTTGACGATCAGCTCCAGGGCCGCCGGAATCTGTTCGAACTGCAGCGCCAGTATGACCAGGCTGGCGGCGATATAACTGATGGCCATGAACGGTACCAGTTTACCGGCCACGGTGGCGATGCGACGGATGCCGCCGATCAGTACCAGTGCCGCCAGCACGGCCATAACGAGTCCGGTGATCAGGGGGGAAATGCCAAAGCTGTCTTCCAGGGCCGCCGCCACCGAATTGGCCTGGACGCTGTTACCGATACCAAAGCCGGCCAGCATGCCGAACAGGGCGAAGCAGACCGCCAGCCAGGTCCAGCGCGGCCCCAGGCCGTTGCGGATGTAGAACATCGGGCCGCCGACATGATTGCCCAGCTCGTCGGTTTCCCGGTATTGCACCGCCAGAACCGCTTCGGCGTATTTGGTGGCCATGCCGACCAGCGCGGTACACCACATCCAGAACAGGGCACCGGGTCCGCCCAGAAAAATCGCGGTGGCGACACCGGCGATGTTGCCAGTGCCGATAGTGGCCGACAAGGAGGTCATCAGCGCGTTGAACGGGCTGATGTCACCGGTACCACGGCCGCGGCGACCCTGCCAGAGCATACGGAAGCCGTAACCCAGATGGCGCAGAGGCATGGCTTTGAGTCCGAGTGTCAAAAACAGGCCGGTGCCCAGGATCAGAATCAGCATGGCGGGACCCCAGACCCAGCCATTCAGCGTGGTAAGCAGGGCGTTGAGGGTTTCCAGCATGAGGGGGCTCCGGTGTTTGCTGCGGTGATGTGGGCAGTATACCGGGGCTTGGCTCTGCGATGCAGCCGGCCGTCCGGGCATGACGGCGTCAAGCCACTGCCATCGGCGGCTGATTCCGTTATGATGGCGCCATTTGACGCCCGAAGAGACGAACCGTTGAAAAAACAGTTGTTGGCGTTTCTGAAAACCATGACGGGCAGCCTGCGGGATCTGGCGCCGATCTTTCTGGTGGTGGCATTTTTTCAGTTGGTCGTGCTGCAACAACCGATTCCGGATCTGGCCGGTCTGTTGTATGGCAGTGTATTGGTGGTGCTGGGTCTGACGTTGTTTATTCAGGGGCTGGAGCTGGGTTTGTTTCCGATTGGCGAATCCATGGCCTATGCCTTCGCCCGCAAGGGCAGTGTCGGCTGGCTGCTGGTATTCGCCTTTGCGCTGGGTTTCGGTACCACGGTCGCCGAACCGGCGTTGATCGCCGTGGCGGCCGAGGCGGCCGAGGTGGCCGCCAGGGACGGCATGATCGCGGCCGATGAGCAGGCCATGGCCGATTATGCCCTGGGTCTGCGGTTCACTGTGGCGATGTCGGTCGGAGCGGCGATCGTGATCGGCGTGTTCCGGATTCTCAAGGGCTGGCCGTTGCACTATCTGATCATGACCGGTTATCTGGGGGTGGTGGTGATGACGGCCTTCGCCCCGGAAGAGATCATCGGTATCGCCTATGATTCGGGCGGCGTGACCACCTCGACCATTACGGTGCCGCTGGTGACCGCGCTGGGTGTGGGTCTGGCGTCGTCCATCAAGGGCCGCAACCCCATGACCGATGGCTTTGGCCTGATCGCCCTGGCCTCGCTGACGCCAATGATTTTCGTCATTGCCTACGGGATGATCATGTGATGACCGCAGAACCCGGACTACTGGACGTGTTACTCCAGACGCTGCGTGATGTATTACCGATCGCGGCTGTGTTGTTCGGTTTCCAGGTGCTGGTCCTGCGCCGGCCGGTACCGCATCTGAAGCGGGTGTTGCTGGGTTTCGTGTATGTGCTGCTCGGCCTGGTGTTGTTTCTGGAAGGACTGGATGTGGCCTTGTTCCCGCTGGGCAAACTGATGGCCCAGCAACTCACCGACCCCGGGTTTTTGTTCGCCGGAGCGCGCCAGGGGCTCAATGCCGTGCAGTGGAATGATTATTTGTGGGTCTACGGTTTTGCTTTCGCCATTGGCTTTGCGACCACCATTGCCGAGCCGTCACTGATAGCGGTGGCCATCAAGGCCGAGGAAGTATCGGCCGGTGCGATAACGGTCTGGGGTCTGCGGATCGCCGTGGCGCTGGGGGTGGCTGTCGGTATTGCGCTGGGGACTTTTCGCATTATTACCGGCACGCCATTGCATTATTACATCATTTCCGGTTATGTGGTGGTGATTATCCAGACCGCGCTGGCACCGCGGATGATTGTGCCGCTGGCCTATGATTCGGGCGGCGTGACCACGTCGACCGTTACCGTTCCGCTGGTGGCCGCGCTGGGGCTGGGTCTGGCCAGTACCGTGCCGGGCCGCAACCCGATGCTGGATGGTTTTGGCCTGATCGCTTTTGTCAGCCTGTTTCCGATCATCTCGGTGATGGGCTATGCCCAGTTGTCGGAATGGCGCGCCCGGCGGAAACACCACCGTTCAGCGTCTGCAGAGGAGGATTGAAGCTTATGCACTTCAAACTGATTATCGGCCTGGTCGAGGATGACAAGACGGATAAAGTCATGGATGCCGCACGCACGGCCGGGGCAACCGGCGCCACCGTGATCAGTAATGCCCGCGGTGAAGGCCTGGAAAAGGTGCGCACGTTTTTCGGGCTGAGTCTGGAAACGCAGCGCGATGTGTTGTTGTTTCTGGTGGAGGAACATCTGAGCCGTTCGATTCTGGAAAAAATTGCCGAGGAAGGGCAGTTTGAAGACAAGCCCGGCTCGGGTATCGCTTTCCAGATCGACGTCGAGGATGCCGTGGGTGTGTCTCATCAAATTCGCCAGCTCGCCGAAATCGTGGAGGAAAAATTATGAGCCAGCAATCATTGGTCAGGGTGCGCGATGTTATGAAACCCCACTTCGATACGATCGATGGCATGGCGACGGTCGAGGAAGCCCTGCGGACCATGCGGCATGTGGAAACCAAGGCGCTGATCGTTGACAAACGCCACGATGACGATGAATACGGCATGTTGCTGATTTCGGATATCGCCCGCCATGTGCTGGCCAAGGATCAGGCTCCCGGACGGGTGAATGTTTATGAGATCATGGCCAAGCCCGTGATCTCGGTCGACCCGGATATGGATATCCGCTACTGCGCCCGCTTGTTCGAACGCTTCGAACTGTCGCGGGCCCCGGTTCTGGAAAACCGCCAAGTGATAGGTATCGTCAGTTTTACCGACATGGTGCTGCGCGGCCTGCTCCGTTCATCGGAGGCTTGAGATTTGTTACAGATTTTCCTCGGCATAGTTACCGATATCGCCGACGGAGAATGACCGGAGCGTGTTCTCAAACTCACGGATAATCTTATCCCAGCCCAGTTGCTCGGAGTATTTTCGGGCGGCCCTGCCCAGCGTTTTTATTTGTACGGGGGATTGTATCAGTTCGCGGCCGGCCTGCAGGAAGCCCCCCGCTGTGTCGGTCGGTACCACGAGTCCGGTGTCGAGATGGCGGATATGCATGTGAGCCGCGGCATAATCATAGGCAATTACGGCCAGTCCGCTGGCCATGGCTTCCAGGGTGACGTTGCCGAAAGTTTCGGTACGGCTGGGGAACAGGAATATATCGGCCGAGGCATAGTGCTCAGCCAGTTCTGTGCCGGTTTTGACGCCGGCAAAATGAAAATCGGGGTTCTCCCTGGCGAGCCGTTCTTTCAGCGGGCCGTCGCCTACCAGAACGAAGCGCAGCCCGGGGGCTGATTCCTGCATGGCCCGGCAGGTGTGGATGGCTTCGGTAATATTTTTTTCCGCCGCGATCCGCCCCACGTACAAAGCGACCGGATCATCCTCCCCGGCATGCCATTGCGCGCGCAGGCGTGGATTTCGCCGGCCGGGCGAGAAAAGTTCGCCATCCACCCCGCGGGGCAGTACCCGGACCTCACCAAAGCCCTTGTTGCCAAGCTCCCGGCACAGTTCCCGGTTGGGCGCCAGCGTGCAGGCCGTACGGCGATGGAAATAACGCAGATAATTCTCCACCAGGGGTTTGAATAGGCCCATGCGGTAATGCTGGCTGTAACTGTGGAAATTGGTGTGGAAGCCACTGACGACCGGTATATCGAGACGTCGGGCGCTGTGCAGGGCGGAGGATCCCAACGGGCCTTCGGTGGCGATATAGATGACATCGGGTCGGCAGAATCGCCAGAGTTTCAGCAGGGTGGCGCCGGCCGGGAAGCCGATGCGCAGATCTTTATAGAATGGCACGGACATGCCCGGCAGGGTCACGACCGACAACCGTCCGTCCCGGCCGGGCAGGTCCCGCGAATGCTGGCGGGGGCGTATCAGTTGGAGGTTGTGGCCGGATTCTGTCAATCCATCCAGCAGGCGTCCCAGTGACATGGCCACGCCATTGACCTCCGGGGGGAAGGTTTCAGTGATCAGCCCTATATAAAGTGATTGTGCCACAGGCGCTTACTCTTATCGCTACCGGTCACTATGGCGATCAGGTATGACGTTTATATGTCATTCCAGTGACAAAATGGCGATGCGGAAGGGAAGAATCCCCGCGCATTGTCATTCGGCTGTAATATTTGTAGTGTCTAATTCGCGAAAATGACAAATGACCCACAATCGGTGTCCCGCTGACCATGAGTGAAAATAAGATCTTGATTGTTGAGGATGAGCAGGCCATTCGTGAAATGGTGGGTTTCGCCCTCGATCGTGCGGGCCTGGGTTGGATAGAGGCCGAAAATGCCAGCGAGGCCCAGGTGGCCGTGGCGGACGAACAGCCCGATCTGATTCTCCTGGATTGGATGTTACCGGATATGAGCGGCATCGATCTGGCGCGGCGGCTGAAAAAAGACGAGCTGACGGAAACTATTCCGATCATTATGCTCACCGCCCGGGGGGAAGAAGAAGACAAAATCCGCGGCCTGGAAGTCGGAGCGGACGATTACGTGACCAAGCCGTTTTCTCCGCGGGAACTGGTGGCGCGCATCAAAGCGGTGATGCGGCAGGTCGGGGGCGGTAAATCGGAAGAGCCGATTCAGATCGACGGCCTGGAACTGGATCCGGTCGGTCACCGGGTCAGCGCCCGCGGGCAGCCCCTGGAAATGGGACCGACCGAATTCCGCTTGTTACATTTTTTCATGACCAATCCGGAGCGGGTATTCAGCCGCAGTCGCTTGCTTGACAGTGTATGGGGGCGTAATGTCTATGTCGAGGAGCGCACCGTTGACGTGCATATCCGACGCTTGCGCAAGGCGCTTGCCGAGCATGGTCATGACCAATACATTCAGACCGTGCGGGGAGCGGGTTATCGTTTTTCAACGCGGGTTACGTGATTGACAGGACGCTGGATAGATGAAGCCTGGCGGGTGGCGACACTTGCGGCACTGTTGTTGGGGGTCGGGTTGTTCATCGGTTATCCGGCCACCCTGCTGTTACTGGGAACCCTGGCTTATCTGGCCTGGAACGTTTATAACCTGTATCGCCTGGAACGCTGGTTACGGGCGGGTAAACGCTTTCATCCTCCTGAATCCGTTGGGGTCTGGGACGAAGTTTTTCAACAGATCTACCGCTTGCAGCAACGTAACCGAAAACGAAAGAGGAAGCTCGGTAAAATGTTGAGACGCTTCCAGGAAGCCACCTCCGCCATGCCGGATGCCACCGTGGTGTTATCCCCGGACGAGAGTATCGAGTGGATGAATACGGCCGCCCAGCAGATGTTGGGTTTGTCCTATCCCCAGGATATCGGGCAGCGGGTCAGCAATCTCCTCCGTCATCCCGATTTTGGCGACTATGTACGGGCCGGCGATTATTCAAGTTCAGTGCAGATTCCATCCCCTGTCAAAGACGATCACATGCTGTCAGTGAGGCTGGTTTCCTATGGCAAGGCTCAGCATTTGCTGATCGCGCGGGATATCACCCATATCCAGAAACTGGAACAGATGCGCCGCGACTTCGTGGCCAACGTGTCGCATGAGTTGCGTACTCCACTGACCGTGGTCGCCGGTTATCTTGAGGCCATGGAGGATGAGGGGCATGCTCTTGGCGAACACTGGGAAAGAACGGTCGGTATCATGCGTGGCCAGACCGATCGCATGCAACGTATCGTCGAAGATCTGTTGATGCTGTCGCGGCTGGAGACAGAACGGGAGCATGCCGGCATCGAGCCGGTCAGCGTGCCCAGCCTGCTGGCAGCCATCTGTGAGGATGCGCGGCGGCTGAGTGGCGAGCAGCAGCATGCCATCGCGCTGGAGGCGGACAATAATCTCTGGTTACAGGGTAATGATTCGGAGTTGCGCAGCCTGTTCTCGAATCTGGTTTTCAATGCTGTGCGTTATACGCCACCGGGTGGTGAGATCCGGCTCTATTGGGGGCTGGATGAGCAGGGTGGTGCGCGTTTCAGTGTGTCAGATACCGGTATCGGCATCGCCGAGCACCATTTGCCGCGTTTGACCGAACGTTTCTATCGCGTCGATGTCGGTCGTTCCCGGTCCGTGGGGGGCACCGGGCTGGGATTGGCGATTGTCAAACACGTGTTGCTGCGGCATGAGGGCAGCCTGGAAATCGCAAGTGAATTGGGTGTGGGCAGCACCTTTACGGCTCGTTTTCCGGCCCAGCGGTTCGAAACGAGCATGGCGGAAGCGACGCATGGTTGAAGCGTCTACCCCATTTCCAAAAATCCGGCAATGCTGACGCCTTAGCGGGGTCCGCGCTGTAATAAAACTGTAACCAATATGTAATACATTGCCGGCAAGTTGCCCCGCCGGGCACTTCAATGTGACAGGAATACAGTTATTCCTACTCAGCAGGAGATAAGACATGGTGAAAGTTAAGAAGGTATTGGCGGCATTGCTGACCACCGGGCTGATGGCAGCGGGATCGGCCTATGGCGAGGCCAAGGTGGATGAAGGGCTGACGGTTTACACCTCGGCCAGCGGCGTTTCGGGCAATCTGTCCAGTGTGGGTTCGGACACGCTGGCCAACCTGATGACCCTGTGGGCTGAAGAATTCAAGCGCCAGTACCCCAATGTCAATATTCAGATCCAGGCGGCTGGATCTTCCACGGCGCCACCGGCACTGACCGAAGGGACCTCCAACCTGGGTCCGATGAGCCGTAAGATGAAGGATAAAGAGATTGCTGCCTTCGAAAAACGCTATGGCTACAAACCCACGCCGATTCGGGTGGCGATCGATGCCCTGGCGGTATTTGCCAATAAGGACAACCCGATCAAGGGTCTGACCATTCCGCAGGTGGATGCGATTTTCTCCTCGACCCGCAAATGCGGTTACCCGGAAGATATCACTTCATGGGGGCAGCTGGGGCTGACCGGCGCCTGGGCCAGCCGCTCGATTCAGATCTACGGACGTAACTCGGTTTCCGGCACTTACGGTTATTTCAAGAAAAAGGCGCTGTGCAAGGGTGACTATAAGAACAGTGTGAATGAACAGCCGGGTTCGGCCTCAGTGGTGCAGTCGGTGACGGCTTCGATCAACGGTATCGGTTATTCCGGTATCGGCTATAAGACTTCATCCGTCAGAGCCGTGCCACTGGCCAAGAAGAAAGGTCAGCCCTTCATCGAGGCAACACCGGAAAATGCCATCACCGGGCACTATCCGTTGGCTCGTTTCCTGTATATCTATGTGAACAAGCACCCCAACAAGCCATTACCGCCGCTGGAACGCGAGTTCATCAAGCTGGTACTGTCCAAGCAGGGTCAGGAAGTGGTGGTGAAGGATGGTTATATTCCGCTGCCCGCCAAGGTCGCCAACAAGGAGTTTGATCGGCTCTGATTAGCAGTGACCGGAATGAAAAAACCTCCGCGTTCCGTGGAGGTTTTTTTTGCCTTCAGGCCGCATTCAACATATATCGCAAGGCATAGAAATCCGTGTAATCCACATGCCGCAGCATCAGGCCGGCCCCGTCATCGTTGCCATGCACTACATAGGCCGGCATGTGATGCTCCTGCTGTTTACCGGCATTGTCGGTCGTAAAGGAAACCTCGAGTTCAGCCTCGACCGGCAGTTCGACGTCGGGTGTTTCCACGAACATGCCTTCCAGGCTAATATCCCGGGTCTGGCATGAAATCGTGCCGAGGGGTTCGTAATAGATGGATACATTCAGCCTGATCGGCTTGCGTTCACTCCAGCGATGTTCTTTCGCCATATTTCCTCCTTGGCAATTCCGTATGCCAGAAAGTTGTCACCTACACAGTATAGGCAAATTCGATGCCATGCAAATGACGATGCTATGATCCGGGTTCATTGGCGCCTGCTCAAGGCGCTGGTATAGTGCTTTCAAGTGATTGAATTGTGATCAATAATGACGACTGATACGCCTCGTACCATTGCCGCTGTCGATCTGGGGTCCAACAGTTTTCATGCGGTGGTGGCCCGGCTGCAAAACGGCCAACTGGATATCCTCGACCGGTTGCGGGAACCGGTGCGCCTGGCCGAAGGGTTGACCGACGAGAATCGCCTGGATGAGGTGGTGCGGCAACGGGCCCTGGATTGTCTGAGCCGTTTTGGTCAGCGCCTCAAAGAGTTGCCGCCGGGCAGCGTGCGGGCCGTGGGTACCAACACGTTACGTCGTGCGCAGCATAACGCGGGGTTTCTCGATGAAGCCTGCCAGGCACTGGGCCATCCGATAGAGATTATCAGCGGTGTCGAGGAAGCGCGCCTGATTTACGCCGGGGTATCCCTAAGCATTGCCGGACAGGATCAGACCCGGTTGGTCGTGGATATCGGGGGCGGCAGTACGGAACTGATTATCGGTGAAGATGTCAGGCCGGTGGAGCTGGAAAGCCTGTACATGGGCTGTGTGTCTTATTCCAAACGTTATTTTCCTGGCGGGGAGATCAGTAAATCTGGCATGCGTGAGGCGGTACTGGCCGGCAGCATCGAGCTGGAGCCGATCCAGCAGCGTTTTAATCATTCTCTCTGGCAAATGGCGACCGGTGCTTCGGGAACCGTCAAGGCGATCCGCGATATTCTCCGTGCCCAGGGCTGGAGCGAGCAGGGCATTACCTGGTCGGGCATGAAAAAACTGCGCAAGGAGTTGTTGGCCGCCGGGCAGGTTGACGAATTGCGTCTGGAAGGATTATCCGAGAACCGGCGGCCGGTGTTGCCGGGGGGGTTTGCCGTGCTGTATGCCATTTTCGATGCCTTGGGAGTCGACGCCATGAACGTGTCCGGCGGGGCGCTGCGCGAAGGCGTGTTGTATGACATGCTGGGCCGGCTGCAGCACCAGGACCCGCGGGAAACCAGTGTCGATGCCATGCTGGAGCGATTTCATGGTGACCAGGTGCATGCCCGGCGGGTGGAACAGGCGGCCTATCATCTGTTCAAGTCGATGCGCGAGATGTGGGGTTTGGAGGAACAGGACTGGCAATGGCTCAAATGGGCGAGCCGGTTGCATGAGGTCGGCCTGGTGGTGGCCCACAGCGGTTATCACAAGCACGGTGCGTATCTGGTTCAGCACGTTGACCTGGCCGGGTTCACGATTCAGGAACAACAATTTCTGGCCACTCTGGTGCGCGGGCACCGGCGCAAGCTTCCGCTCAGTTGGTGGAAGATGCTGCCGGCGACGCAGCGGCCGAAATGTGAGTACCTGAGTGTGATTTTGCGCTTAGCGGTGCTGTTAAGGCGCGGCCGATCCGAACTGCCCATGCCGGCAATTGAGGCGTGGCTGGAGGGGGATGAGCTGCATCTGGGTTTCCCTCAGGACTGGCTCAATGAGCGTCCGCTGACAGTGGGTGATCTGCAGCAGGAACAGATTTACCTGGTTGACGCCGGGATTATTCTGCGCTACGACTAAGCACCTCAGGCCGGCCTGGCGCGTTGTTCCAGCAAGCGGGCCTGAGCCGACAGCGGTTCTTCCGAGGGGGATGGGTGCAGACGCACATAGCTGCCATCGGCCTGCAACACCCAGGCCTGGGTGTTGTCCTCGAGATAGAGTTCCAGTCCTTCCTGAACAATACGTTTACGCAGTTTGTTGTTGGTGACGGGGAATCCGGTTTCCACGCGGCGGAAAAAATTTCTGTCCATCCAGTCGGCGCTGGACAAATACAGTTCTTCCTCGCCGTTGTTATAGAAATAGAAGACCCGGGTATGTTCCAAAAACCGGCCGACGATGGAGCGGACATGGATATTTTCCGAAATACCTTCGATGCCGGGACGCAGGCAGCAGATACCGCGGATAATCAGATCGACTTTGACACCGGCCTGGGAGGCCCGGTACAACGCACGGATGATCTGGGGTTCGATCAAGGCATTCATTTTGGCCACGATGCGGGCCGTTTTCCCCTGTCCGGCCAATTCGATTTCCCGTTCAATCTTATTCAGGAGTTCCTGGTGCAGGGTGAAGGGGGACTCCAGCAGTTTGCTCAGTTTCTTGACCTTGCCGAGGCTGGTCAGCTGCTGGAACACCCGGTGCACGTCCTCTCCAATAGCCGCGTCGCAGGTCAGCAGACCGTAGTCGGTATATAAGCGGGCGGTACGCGCATGGTAATTACCGGTGCCGAGATGTATGTACTGCACCAGGCCTTCACTTTCGCGGCGGGTGATCAAAATCATTTTGGCGTGGGTTTTGAACCCGACCACACCGTAGACCACGTGAGCGCCGGCTTCCTGCAGGCGGTTGGCGAGTTTGATGTTGGCTTCTTCGTCGAAACGGGCCCGCAATTCCACCACTACGGTGACTTCCTTGCCCGCGCGCGCGGCCTCCACCAGAGCAGACACGATAGCCGAATTCGGGCCGGTGCGGTACAGGGTCTGTTTGATGGCAAGAACCTTCGGATCAGAGGCGGCCTTGCGGACGAATTCGATCACCGGGGCGAAGGTTTCGAACGGGTGATGCAACAGAATGTCGCCGCGGCGAATGGAGGCGAAAATGCTGCGATCGGGTGCCAGAGAAGCGGGTCGTGAGGATTTGAACGGGGGATATTTCAGGTCAGCGCGATCCACCAGATCGGCGATGGCGAACAAGCGGTTCAGATTCACCGGGCCGTTGACTTGGTACAGATCGGCGGTGGTGAGCTTGAACTGGCTGAGCAGGAAATTGGCCATTTCCTCCGGACAGTTGTCGGCCACTTCCATGCGCACACAGTCTCCGTAGCGGCGCGACAACAGCTCACCTTCGACCGCGCGCAGCAGATCGTCGATTTCCTCTTCGTCGACAAACAGGTCGCTGTTACGGGTCACCCGGAACTGGTAGTAGCCGGTGACTTTCATGCCGGGAAACAGTTCCGCCACATGCGCATGAATGATGGATGAAAGAAAGACGAAATCATAGGATCCGCCGAGCTCGCGGGGAAACTGGATCAGTCTGGGCAGGGCGCGGGGTGCCTGCACGATAGCCACGCCGCTGGAACGGCCGAAAGCGTCCTTGCCTTCCAGAGAAACGATGAAATTGAGGCTCTTGTTCTGAATCCGGGGGAACGGATGGGCGGGATCGAGTCCCAGCGGGCTCAGTACCGGCAGCAGCTCGTCTCTGAAATAATCTCTGATCCAGTCGGTCTGGGGTTGATCCCATTGCGTGCGGCGTACAAAACGGATGTGTTGTTCAGCCAGTTCCGGGATCAATTGCAGATTGAGCACCGAATATTGTTCCTCGACCAGCTGGTGGGCGATGCGGCTGATCTGTTCGAGTGTTTCCTGGGGGCTCAGGCCATCGGAGCCGGCCTGGATCGAGCCCGAAGCCACCATTTGTTTCAATCCGGCGGCGCGAATTTCGAAAAATTCATCCAGATTTGTACTGGAGATACACAAAAATTTGAGCCGTTCCAGCAGAGGGGTGTCGCTATCCCGGGCCTGTTCCAGAACCCGGCGATTGAATTCCAGCAGGCTCAGTTCTCGGTTGATATAGAGTTCGGGGCTGGTGAGGTCGACGGGGCTGTCCATGGTTCGTGTCAGTTTCCGGTTGGATGCGCCTGGTTGGCGGGTTATTATGCACTACTCGAAAGCGATGCGCTGAACTGTCATGTAAATGTCATAAATAATATGCGGCCAGAGGCAGCATATCCTGTATATTATTGATTTATAATCCCGTTGTTTCAGGGTAAAGTTAATAGTCAGCAAACTGCAACCAAATAGTAATCTTATCCCCTTATCCTACCGATACGATGAGCCAATCCAAAGAGAAATCAACCGCGGTATTGTCGCAGATTCCTGCTGCCCGGAAGGAGCGCCGACAGCGCTGGCGAACGGCGCTGGATAAGACGATCAGTCAATGGGTTAGCCTGGGTGGCATTAGTGTCATTGTGGCTATTGTGCTGATTTTCTTCTATCTGCTCTATGTGGTGTTCCCGCTACTGGTGCCGGCCGATGCCAAGCCGGTTGCTGACTATATGGCTCCCGGGGCGGGGCAGACCCTGTATCTGGCCATGGAGGAACAGGCTGAAGTGGGCGTGCGGGTGACCGATGCGGGACAGGTGGTGTTTTTCCGCCTCGCGGATGCGACCCCGTTGGACAGCATCGACCTGCCGATTCCCAGTGGGGTGAGCATTACTTCGGTGGGCCACGCGATGCCGGATACCCGGGTTATGGCGCTGGGGCTGTCGGATGGCGGCGCGCTGATTATCCGGCCGGATTATCAGGTTACCTTTCCGAATGACCAGCGCCTGATCACACCGGTACTCAGCTTTCCTTTGGGTGAGAAGGAACTGACAGTTGCCAAGGGGGGGCTGGCGCTGAAAGCCCTCGCCATCCAAAGTAATGAGGAACAGACCACGCTGGCGGCCGTGACCCCGGATAATGCCCTGCATCTGCTGAGTGTGACCCGGGAGGAGTCTTTCCTGGGCGACGACGTGGAGCTGGTGGAAACCCGTGGCAGCGTCACCGGTATCGTCCCCGAAGCAGATTTCGTCCTCATCAATCCCGAACAATGGTCGCTGTATGTAGCCAATTCCCACGGTAAGCTGCAGAGTTACGACATCCATGACAAGGCGGCTCCACAATTGCTCGAAACCGTGCAGCTGACCGAGGATGGCCAGCAACTGACTTCGCTCGACCTGCTGGCCGGGGGGATTTCACTGATGGCGGGCAGTGATGACGGCAGTATCTCCCAGTGGTTCAAGGTACGGGATCAGAGCAATCAGCAGCGTCTGCAACGTATCCGTGCATTTGCTGACCAGCATGCGCCGATCAGCGCGTTCACCAGTGAATTCGCCCGGAAAGGCTTTCTCGCGGCAGACAGTGCCGGCAATGTGGCCATCTATCATGCCACGGCGCACAATCTGGTGTACGAAACCCGGCTGGTAAAGCAACCCGTGCGGCAGTTGGCGGTATCTCCACGGGCAGATGCCTGGCTGGCCGAAGATGCTCAAGGTCGCTTGCATTTCTGGCATATCCATAACGAGCATCCGGAAATATCCTGGTCCTCACTCTGGGGTAAAGTCTGGTACGAAAGTTATCCCAAGCCGGATTTTATCTGGCAGTCATCGTCGGCATCCAACGATTTTGAACCCAAATTCAGCCTGACCCCGCTGGCTTTCGGTACCTTGAAGGCCGCATTTTATGCCATGCTGCTGGCCATGCCGCTGGCCATACTGGGTGCAATTTATACGGCTTATTTCATGACGCCCCGCATGCGGGTGGTCGTCAAACCCACCATTGAGGTTATGGAAGCGCTGCCCACGGTGATCCTGGGTTTTCTGGCCGGTTTGTGGCTGGCACCGTTTGTCGAAAATTATCTGCCCGGTATATTCAGCCTGTTTGTGATCATGCCGCTCGGTATTCTGCTGGCTGCCTACCTGTGGCACCGCCTGCCCGAGACCTGGCGAAACCGCCTGTCACCGGGATGGGAAGCTGCTTTACTGATTCCCGTGGTCATCCTGATAAGCTGGTTCGCCTTTAAGGTCAGTCATCCACTGGAGGTCTGGTTGTTCGGCGGGGATATCCAGCACTGGATGCGGAGCGAGCTGGGTATTTCGTTTGATCAGCGGAATTCGATCGTGGTGGGCCTGGCGATGGGTTTTGCCGTCATTCCGACCATTTTTTCCATTGCCGAGGACGCTATTTTCAATGTTCCCCGCCATCTTACCAGTGGTTCACTGGCGCTGGGTGCGACACCCTGGCAGACCCTGGTGCGGGTGGTCATACTGACTGCCAGCCCCGGAATTTTTTCAGCGGTGATGATCGGTCTGGGACGCGCGGTGGGTGAGACCATGATCGTACTGATGGCTACCGGTAATACCCCGGTCATGGATCTGAGCATCTTCCAGGGGATGCGTACCCTGTCGGCCAATATTGCAGTGGAGATGCCGGAGTCCGAGGTGGACAGTACTCATTACCGCGTGTTGTTTCTGGCGGCCCTGGTGCTGTTCCTGTTCACTTTCATCTTCAATACTCTGGCGGAGCTGGTGAGACAGCGGCTGCGTTCCAAGTATGCCTCGCTGTGACGGAGAGCCCGGTTGAATAACCAAAATGTCAGTGACTGGTTCAAAAGCGGCTCACCCTGGGTCTGGCTGAATGCAGCGGCGGTCAGCGTCAGCCTGATCATGGTGGTCGGCCTGTTGGCCTTGATCACGTGGAAAGGTATGGGGCATTTCTGGCCGAAGACCCTTTATGAACTGAGTTACCAAAAGCCGGGCAAGCCGCAGGAACAGCTGATCGGAGAGATCACCGAACAGGAAGAAGTGACCCGGCTTCGTTTGCAGGAAAGCGGTATCGAGGTGCCCGGCGATGCCGAACTGATCGATCGGGTGCTGCTGAAACAGGGCAACCGGGACATCACCGGGCTGGATTTTCGCTGGCTGGTGAAGCCTTTCATTCTGGAGCTGCAGACTCCGCCGGAACTGATGGCACTGGAACGTGAGGAATGGGGAAATTTTTACGGTTATCTGCGCGGTGTCCGGGAAGACGGCAGGCTCGTCGCGGAGGGAGAGGGCGCCTGGACCGAGTTGCAGACCCGATTGCGGCGGGTGCAGGCGCTCGATGCTCAGATCAAGGATATCGAAAAAAACCGGATCGGGGAAGTCAACTATGGGATGGAACGTCTGCGGCTGAAACAGCGCAGCCACGAACTGGACAATAGCCTTACGCCGGCGGTGCAGCACGAGCTTGACCGGGAACGTGCGGCACTGGATGAGCGCTATCAGTCCCTGCAACAGCAGCTGGCGGATCTCAATCGGCAGGCAGCGCGGGACAGTCTGGTCGCCGTGGCCATGGGCGGTCGCGAGGTGACGATCCCGTTGGCGAAAGTGGTGCACGCTTACCAACCCAATGCGATGACGCTACCGGAAAAAATCGGTTTCTATTTCAGCAAAGCGTGGGAATTTGTCAGCGCAGATCCACGCGAGGCGAACACCGAAGGGGGGATTTTTCCGGCCATTTTCGGCACGGTGATGATGGTCATCATTATGGCCATCATCGTGACTCCCCTGGGAGTTATTGCCGCCGTGTATCTGCGCGAGTACGCCAAACAGGGGTCGCTGACCCGCTTGATTCGTATCGCGGTCAATAATCTTGCCGGTGTGCCATCGATCGTCTATGGAGTTTTCGGGCTGGGCTTTTTTGTCTATTTTCTGGGCGGTTCCATTGACCGCCTGTTTTTCCCTGAAGCGCTGCCGGCGCCCACCTTCGGTACCGGTGGCCTGTTCTGGGCTTCCCTGACCCTGGCGCTGTTGACACTGCCGGTGGTGATCGTGGCCACCGAGGAAGGCTTGTCCCGTATCCCGCGCTCGGTGCGGGAAGGCAGCCTGGCGCTGGGAGCAACCAAGTGGGAAACTTTGTGGCGGACGGTTCTTCCCATGGCGAGTCCGGCCATGATGACCGGTCTGATTCTGGCCGTGGCGCGGGCCGCCGGTGAGGTGGCGCCGCTGATGCTGGTGGGAGTCGTCAAACTCGCGCCCTCGCTGCCTCTGGATGGCAACTATCCGTTTTTGCATCTGGAGAGAAAATTCATGCATCTGGGATTCCATATCTACGATGTCGGTTTCCAGAGTCCGAATGTAGAGGCGGCCCGCCCGCTGGTTTATGCCACGGCTTTATTGCTGGTACTGGTGATCCTGGTGCTGAATCTGGCCGCGATAGCGATCCGTAACCGCCTGCGGGAACGCTACAAGGCATTCGATCAATGAGTATGGAATTTTAATGTTGGATACTACCGATATGGCCAATCAAGATACCCCCACCCATGCAATCGAGACCCGGGTGTTGGATAAGCGGGATAAAGGGCGCAGTCTAGACGATGAGGATATCTGTCTGGAAGTCGAGAAGCTGGATCTCTATTACGGCGAGAAAAAAGCCTTGAACGGCATCAATATGGATATTCCGCGCAAGCGGGTGACAGCCTTTATCGGTCCCTCCGGCTGCGGTAAGTCGACCTTGCTGCGTTGTTTCAACCGCATGAACGACCTGGTGGACGGTTGCCGGGTGAGCGGCAGGATCGCGCTCGACGGCGAGGATATCAATGCGCGCTCGGTGAATGTGGCGGATTTGCGGCGCCGGGTCGGGATGGTGTTCCAGAAACCCAATCCGTTTCCGAAAAGCATTTATGAAAACGTGGCTTATGGCCTGCGTCTGCAGGGTATCAACAGCCGGCGCCTGCTGGATGAGGTGGTCGAGCGCTCATTGCGCGGTGCCGCCTTATGGGAGGAGGTCAAAGATTGTCTCAACGAAAGCGCCATGGGACTTTCCGGTGGCCAGCAACAGCGGCTGGTGATAGCGCGGGCGATTGCCATCGAGCCGGAGGTGCTGTTGCTGGATGAGCCGGCCTCGGCACTGGATCCGATTTCCACCCTGAAAATCGAGGAGCTGGTCTATGAACTCAAGGATGATTTCACGATCGTTATTGTTACCCACAATATGCAGCAGGCGGCCCGTGTGTCGGATTACACGGCCTTCATGTACATGGGCGACATGATCGAGTACGCTGATACCAATACCATCTTTACCAATCCTTCAAAGAAGATGACCGAGGATTACATTACCGGCCGTTACGGCTAGCGAACCTCGAGGGCAGGGCGTTATGGAGCAGAAAGACATTGGCGGACATATCTCGCAACAGTTCAATGAAGAACTGGAGGATATCCGCAACCGCGTGCTGGCCATGGGCGGGCTGGTTGAACAGCAGATCGCCGACGCCATGGTGGCCTTGACCCAGGGTGATGAACAAGTGGCGGACCTGGTAATCACCAACGATTATAAAGTCAACGGTATGGAAGTGGCCATTGATGAAGAGTGTAATGTGGTACTGGCCCGACGGCAGCCGGCGGCCAGTGATCTGCGCCTCATTGTGGCGGTGATCAAGACCATTACCGATCTGGAACGCATCGGCGATGAGGCGGAACGCATCGCCCGGATGGCCACGCATATTATCGACAAGAATTCAGTGGTGCGTTTCCACAGCCGTATCGATCATCTCGGCGAACTGGTGCGGCAGATGTTACACCGGGCCCTGAATGCCTTTGCGCGCATGGATGCCGAACTGGCGGTCAATGTGTGGAAAGAAGATCTCAAAATCGACAAGGAATACGAGGGTATCATGCGTCAGCTGATCACGCTGATGATGGAGGATTCCCGGTCCATTCCCTGCGTGCTGGACGTGATGTGGGCGGCGCGCGCGCTGGAACGGATCGGTGACCGGGCGCGCAATATCTGTGAATATGTCATCTATCTGGTGCATGGCAAGGATGTCCGCCATACCAGCCTGGAAAAACTGGAAGAGGATGTTCGTGTCGACCATCCGGCGGAAGAAGACCCTGAAGAATAAGCGCTTCGGGTCGGTTGGACGATGTTATCCCAGCAACATTTCCAGTAAGGCTTTCTGGGCGTGCAGGCGGTTTTCCGCCTCATCCCAGACCGCGCTTTGCGGGCCGTCTATGACCGAGGCCGTGACTTCTTCGCCGCGATGCGCCGGCAGGCAATGCATGAACAGGGCGTCGGATTTGGCGGCGGCCATGACCTTGTCGTTGACCTGATAGGCAGCAAAAGCCTGTTCGCGTTTTTTCTGTTCTTCTTCCTGACCCATGCTGGCCCATACATCGGTCACCACCAGATCGGACTGGTGGGCCGCGGCGACAGGATCCCTGACGATGCTGACCCGCTGTCCCGCGGCGGCCAGGATTTCGGCCGCCGGGTCATAGCCCTCCGGGCAGGCGACCCGTAACTCGAAATCAAACCGGCGGGCGGCATTGATATAGGAATGGCACATATTATTGCCGTCCCCGACCCAGGTGACCGTGCGGCCCCGAATGTCTTGCCGCTGTTCGATATAGGTCTGGATATCGGCCAGTAGCTGGCAGGGGTGGTACAGGTCGGTGAGCGCATTGATGACCGGAACGCGGGAATGGTGGGCAAACAGTTCGATCTTTTCGTGTTCGAAAGTGCGGATCATGATGCCATCGGCCATGCGCGACAGTACCCGGGCGGTATCTTCCACCGGCTCGCCACGGCCAAGCTGGGTGTCGCGTGGCGACAGGAACAGGGCGTGCCCCCCCAGCTGCGCCATGCCGGCCTCGAAGGACACCCGGGTACGGGTCGAGGACTTTTCAAATACCATGGCCAGCACCTTGCCGGTAAAGGGCTGGTGAAGTTCACCGCGGTAGTGTTGTTCTTTCAATTCGATGGCACGGCGCAGCAGCCGGAGCAGTTCATCGGCGGAAAAATCAAGCAGAGTGAGAAAGTGTCTGGCGGGCATGTGACACCTGGACCTATTGACAGAAAGAACGGATCAGACTGCTGAGACGTTCGACGATACTGGACGCCTGTTCGGCAGAGATGACCAGGGGCGGCAGCAGACGAATGACCGTTTCAGCCGTGACATTGATCAGCAGGCCTTGTTCCAGGGCCTGATTAACCAGTTCTCCGCAGGGCCGGTCGAGCTCGATGGCCAATAACAGACCCTGACCGCGGATATCGTTCACGCACTCTAGGCCTGCCAGTTGTTCGCGGAATCCGCTCCGCATCTGCGTGCCGAGCTGGTGCGCTTGTTCAGTCAGCCCGTCGCGGGCGATCACCTCGATGACTTTGAGCGCGACCGCGCAGGCCAGCGGATTGCCGCCAAAGGTGGAGCCATGATTGCCGGGGCCAAATACCGCGGCGGCCGGGCCGCGTGCCAGGCAGGCGCCGATGGGTATGCCATTGCCCAGACCCTTGGCCAAAGTCATGACGTCCGGTTGTGCACCACCCGACTGAAAGGCGAACCAGTGACCGCTGCGCGCCATGCCGGTCTGAATTTCGTCGAGCATCATCAGCCAGCCGTGTTCGTCACAGAGCGCGCGGATACCCGGCAGATAGTCAGCGTCCGGGAGCCGGATGCCGCCTTCGCCCTGAATCGGTTCGACCAGTACGGCGACCACTTGGTCGTTGTTGCGGGCCACGGCGCGGATCGCTTCGAGATCATCGAACGGCACACGGATGAACCCCTTCACCAGAGGTTCGAAACCCGCCTGTACCTTGCGGTTGCCGGTGGCACTCAAGGTTGCCAGAGTACGGCCGTGGAAACTGTTTTCCATGACGATGATCTGCGGTTCATCGATATCCCGCTGGTGGCCATAGAGTCTGGCCAGCTTGAGGGCGGCTTCGTTGGCTTCGGCGCCGGAATTGGAGAAAAATACCCGTTCCATCGCCGCCAGCTCACAGAGCCTTTCTCCCAATCGTTCCTGCAGCGGGATCTGGTACAGATTGGACGTGTGCAGCAAGCGGCCGGCCTGATCGCACAGCGCGGCGGTAATGTCGGGGTGGGCATGACCGAGGCCGCAGACCGCGATACCGCTGATGGCATCAAGGTATTCTTTACCGGTCGTATCCCAGAGTCGGGCATCAGCGCCGCGTTCGAAGGCCACCGGCAGGCGTGCGTAAGTTGACATCAAAGCTGGATTTTTCATTCACAGCACCCCAAAACAAAAAGGCAGCCCGGTAAGAGCCGCCATCGCGAAAGTGGGCATGCTACTCCCGCGGAGGGTGTTTTTCAAGCCTTGAAGAAGGTGATTTCGCCGGCCCTAGCGCGACGGGCCCGACCCAGGGCCGGACCCGTCGCGGGGACTTGGCATCCGGCTTAGAACGGCAGGCCGTGCATGTGTGAAGTCATGCCCAATAACATGGGTATGGACAACAGCGTGTTGGTCCGCGAGGCCATCAGGGCGACATTCTTGGCCTTGGCGATGACATCGGCTTCATGCGTTTTGCCGTCCAGGCCAAGGATCTTCTTCTGGTTGGGCCAGATCAGCACCCAGACATTGAACAGCATGATGGTGCCCAGCCAGGCGCCCATACCGATACGCGCATAACCTTCCTGGAAGGTGAAGGCCGCGACCACGCCGGAGCCTTCCCCGGTATGCATGGCTTCCAGCGCCAGGGCGCCGGTGATCCAGGTGGCTACCGCGGCCCAGCGAAACCACAGCAGGGCGCGGGGAGCGATGTATTTGTTGATCGCCGCGGGACCGGGTTCTTTATCCGCCAGGGCGGCGGCAACCCCGGGTACCTGGACGAAGTTGAAATAGTAGAGCAGGCCGATCCAGGTGATGCCCACCATGACATGCATCCACACCCAGGATTCCCAGGGGTTGAAGCCAGAGCCGCCGCCAAGGGCGAAAATCAGGATCACGGCCAGTATAAAGCCTGAGACGATGGTGCCAAGCACACTTTTGAGTGGGTTCATGGGTGGATCCTCCGCTGAATTTTTTGCTGTTAAAGAGTCAAAACCGAGTAATTCAATAAGGTACGCGAGCATAAGTGAGACGTCTTCCGATTGCAAGTTTGTTACATAGAAAAAAGGGTTAAAAATAGCCGGATAGACGAGGTTTCGGATTCACTCTAAATAGATCGGGTATGATGGGAAGCATGACGTCCGGGGAATATGAGGATAGCAAGAATGGATAGCATCGAGCTGAGCTTGTTCGCCAGCCGTGTCGAGGCGGTCGGTGAAGAAATGGGAGCGGTGCTGCGGCGGGCTGCCTTCTCTCCTAATATCCGCGATCGTCTGGATTATTCCTGTGCATTATTTGATGCCGCCGGCGAGCTCTGCGCCCAGGCCGCGCATATCCCGGTGCACCTGGGCAGCATGGCCTATGCCATGCGCGATCTGGTGTCCGCGCAGGACTGGGCCGAAGGGGATATGCTGATCGTCAATGACCCTTTTCTGGGTGGCACCCACTTGCCGGACGTCACTCTGATCGCACCGCTGTTCGTGGCGGAGGCGCTGGTTGCTTTTGTCGCCAATCGTGCCCATCATGCTGATATCGGCGCCGATACTCCTGGATCTATGCCAGTTTCGACCTCGCTGGATGAGGAAGGTCTGTTGCTTGCGCCGGCGGTGCTGGTGCGCGCGGGCCGCCTCGACCAGGCCATGTTCGACCGGATAAGCGCTGCTCCCAGCAACCGGCAGGCCGCTGCGGGTGATTTTTCCGCCCAGATCAGCGCCAACCGGACCGGCGTACGTCGCCTGCGCGAGTTGGTGGCGGAAATGGGGCTGAATGAATTTCGTGCGGCGCTGGCCGCGCTCAATGATTATGGCGAACGGGTCGCGCGGCACAGCCTGGCGGGTATCCCGGATGGTTGCTACCGCTTTCGGGACTGCCTGGATGATGACGGACAGGGCCAGACCGATCTGCCCATCGAAGTGGCTGTGGAAGTCAGCGGTGACCGGGTGGTGGTGGATTTCAGCGGCACCGCCGCCCAGGTGGCGGGCAATGTGAACTGTCCGCTGTCGGTGGCGGCGGCTGCGGTTTATTATGTCTTCCGGTGTTTGATGCCCGCCTACACGCCGGCTTGTGCCGGCACCTTTCGGGCCTTCGCGTTGCGCGCACCGGAAGGATGTCTGCTGAATGCCCGACGGCCGGCGGCGGTGGCGGCCGGCAATGTCGAGACTTCCAGCCGGGTGGTCGACGTGCTGATGGGCGCGCTGGCCCAGGCGGTCCCGGAGCGGCTGGCCGCGGCCAGTCAGGGCACGATGAACAATCTGGCCATGGGCAGACGCGGCCGGGATCGAGACTGGGATTATTATGAGACCCTGGGGGGTGGCATGGGGGGCAATGCCCGTTATCCGGGGCTGTCGGCCGTTCAGACCCATATGACCAATACCCTGAACACGCCCATTGAGGTACTGGAACAGGCTTATCCCCTGCGGCTGACCCGCTATGCCGTGCGCCGGGGCTCGGGCGGCAAGGGCCGGCATCCGGGCGGCGATGGCCTGGTGCGTGAGTATCGTTTTCTGGCGCCGGCGCAGGTGACCCTGCTCACCGAGCGGCGGCGGCATGCGCCCTGGGGGCTGGCCGGTGGGGGTGCCGGGCAGCCGGGAGTCAATCGCCTGAATGGCGAAGTTGTATCGGGCAAGATCGGTCTTGCCGTGCGGCAGGGTGATATCCTGACTGTCGAGACTCCGGGTGGCGGCGGCTGGGGCCGTGGATAACGAGGAACATGAATCGGATGAGTGAAGTGCGCATGATGAAAATGTTACGGATACTGGTTTTATTGGTAAGCGCCGGAGCGTTGGCGGGTTGTGGCGCGCTGGTGGTCGGCGGTGCCGCCGCCGGTGGTTATTACGTCGGTAAGGATGACCGTACGCTGGGTGAGATCACGGACGATGCCACGATCACTTCAACCATCAACGCCCGCTATGTCAAGGACAGTCGGGTCTCCGCACTGGATATCAATGTCGACACCCGCCGAGGCGTGGTGACACTTTATGGCAGTGTGGCCAGTCAGCAAATCGCCGACCGAGCGGTGGAGATCGCGCGCAGTGTCAAGGGCGTTCGGCAGGTGATTTCCAAGCTGACAGT
>Ga0114931_10001650_pt1 | contig 28446 bp, 25 predicted proteins | sample 2SBtaG_FD_89579 | JGI IMG/M metagenome (GOLD analysis project Ga0114931, IMG submission 89579) | Deep subsurface microbial communities from Kolumbo volcano to uncover new lineages of life (NeLLi) - 2SBTROV14_V59a metaG | ecosystem: Environmental > Aquatic > Marine > Volcanic | place: Kolumbo... | reverse complement strand
CGCGGTCGATCAGCCCTGAGCCCGGGATCGACGGGCCGCCGGTGTGGATGGTCGATTGGATGCCGTGCTTGCGCGCCCAGGCGACCATTTGGCGGGCCTCCTCGCCGCCCTTGACGCCGCCGAGCCCGACCTCGCCGAGGAGGGTGACCCCGGCGGCGGCGAGCTCGGCGAAGTCCTCCTCGACCATCCCCTTCTCGATGACGGGGGCGCCAGCGAGCACCTTGACGCCGCCGGGGCGGAAGGCGGTGAAGGCGCGCTGGGCGGTGATCGCCAGCGCCTTCAGCCCGGCCACGTCCTTGGGCCGGCCGGGCAGGTGGACCTCGCCGGCCGAGACCATGGTGGTGACGCCGCCGTTGAGGCAGCTCTCGATCCAGCCGAGCTGGTTCTGACGCGGCGTCCAGTCGCCGAAGACGGGGTGGCAGTGGCTGTCGATCAGCCCCGGCGCGACCGCGGTGCCCTTGGCGTCGATCACGCAGGTGGCGGCGCCGGTGTCGAGATCGGCCTCGCGGCCCACGGCACTGATCCGCCCGTCCTCGGCGACCAGGGTGTCGGCATCGAGGATCGGCCGGGCGAGATCGCCCGACAAGAGAAGCCCGATGTTGCGCACCACCAGCTTTTCGCCCACGATTTCCTCCCGTGATTGCCCGTTACCGGCTTGAGGTTACGCCCTCTCCCGCCGCCGCGGCAGGGGCAATTGCCGCCCTTTCAGGCGACCTCGTGGCCGGCCAGGATCTCGAGCGCGCGGACCATCGCCGAGTGATCCCAGCCGGCGCCGCCGTGGGCGGTGCAGGCGTTGAACAGCTCCTGCGCGGTCGCGGTGTTGGGGAGCGCCAGCCCCATCGCCCGGGCGCTCGAGAGCGCGAGGCCTAAGTCCTTCTGGTGAAGCGCGATGCGGAAGCCGGGATCGAAGGTGCGTGCGATCATGCGCTCGCCGTGGACCTCGAGGATGCGCGAGGAGGCGAAGCCGCCCAAGAGCGCCTCGCGCACCCGCGCCGGGTCGGCCCCGGCCTTAGCGGCGAACAGCAGCGCCTCGGCGCAGGCCTCGATGTTGAGCGCGACGATGATCTGGTTGGCGACCTTGCAGGTCTGGCCGTCGCCGACCCCGCCGACCAGGGTGATGTTCTTGCCCATCGCCTCGAACAGGGGCTTGACCCGGGCGAAGGCGGCCTCGTCGCCGCCCACCATGATGGTGAGCGTGGCCGCCTTGGCCCCGACCTCGCCGCCCGAGACCGGGGCGTCGAGGTAGTCGCAGCCGAGGTCCGCGATGCGCTTGGCGAAGTCCTTGGTGGCGAGCGGGGCGATCGAGCTCATGTCGATCACCGTCTTGCCGGGCGAAAGCCCCTCGGCGACGCCCTGATCACCGAACAGCACGGCTTCCACGTCGGGGGTGTCGGGGACCATGACGATGATGACCTCGGCGCGCTCGGCGACCTCTTTGGCCGAGGCGCACTCGACTGCGCCGGCGCCGGTGATCTCGCCCGGGATCGGGCGGGTGTGGCGGACGACGTGCAGGCGGTGGCCGGCCTTCTGCAGGTGCCCGGCCATGGGCCGGCCCATGATGCCGAGGCCGATGAAGCCGATGTCGGTCATGTCGCGTTCCTCCCTCGTCGTCGCGTCTCTATCGCCGCCAGCGGGCGAACCAGCCGAGGCCCTCGACGGTGCCCCCGGCGGGCTTGTACTCGCAGCCCACCCAGCCCTGATAGCCGATGCGGTCGAGATGGGCGAACAGGAAGTCATAGGCGATCTCGCCGGTGCCGGGCTCGTGGCGGCCCGGGTTGTCGGCGATCTGCATGTGCTCGATCAGCCCGAGATGGCGCTCGATGGTGTTGGCGAGATCGCCCTCCATCCGCTGCATGTGATAGACGTCGTGCTGGAGCCTGAGGTTGGCCGCCCCAACGTCGCCGAGGATCGCCACCGCTTGGGCGGTGTGGCAGAGGAAGAAGCCAGGGACGTCGCGGGTGTTGATCGGCTCGGTCACCAGGGTCAGCCCCTCGGCGGCGAGCGCCTTGGCGGCGAAGCCGAGGTTGGCGACCAAGGTCTCGCGCGCCCGCTCGGCCGAGACATTCCCCGGCGGGATGCCGGCGAGGCAGTTGAGCCGCGGGCAGCCCAGCGCCTTGGCATAGGCGATGGCGCGCCCGACGCCCTCCTCGAACTCGCCCTTGCGCGCCGGGTCGCAGGCGATGCCGCGATCGCCCGCCGCCCAGTCGCCCGCCGGCAGGTTGAACAGCACCTGCTCGAGCCCGTGGGCGGCCAGCCGCTCGGCCAAGGCCTCGGCCTCCCAGTCATAGGGGAAGAGGTACTCGACCGCGGCGAAGCCGGCTTGGGCCGCGGCGGCGAAGCGGTCAAGGAAGGCGACCTCGTTGAACAGCATGGTGAGATTGGCGGCGAAACGCGGCATCGGACGGTCTCCTCAAGCGGGCGCGCGCATGCTAGGCGATGCGCAGCGCCGAGACCAGCCCCTGACGACCGCTGGCCAGCGCCTATCCTGCGGGCTCCACTTCGATCGACGTCTCGTTAGGCGGCGGGCTCGGCGACGAGGGCGAGGGCGAGTGGGTGCCACCCGATTGGCGGCCCAAAACCGCGCCCTGAGAGCGAGGGATAAGCCTTCCCTGTCAATCGTCCACTTCTCCGGCCGGCGGTTCCGTCTTGCCTCGGACCCGACCGCTACCGTCCCGAGATTTCGGGGGTCCTACTGGCCAAGTATCGGGCACTCGGACGGTGTTCCGGGCGGTGGCAGCGTGCCCCCGGGAGGTGGTGAAGGAGACGGGTCAGCGCCCGTTACCGTCACCAACTTCCACACACAGGTCTCGGAACTTCTGCCCCATCGCTTTTACGAAGTGGCGCTCTCGGCTATCGTGAGGCTCGCTTGGGGGGCGATCGTAGGAATTTCGGCATGAGGGAGGGCTCGATGTCCGACGCGTCGCAGACCGATAGGAAAGCGTTCATTTTGCGCATCCGCCCGAGCGGGAAAAATCGTATTCCTGAAGCACTAGAATGCGATCAGCTAATCATCGGCTGGAGTTGTGCACCCGGCCTGTTGGACGAAAGTCTCGGTTGGGAAGGCTTTCGCGAGATTGTCCACGAAAGATGCTATGGGGGAAACGCCTCGCTCCAGCGTGCTGGAAGCGGTGCCGGCAACATGTGGCGTTTCATCCGCGAAATGATTCGGGGCGACCTCGTGGTTGTTCCGCACGATAGCAACTTCTATGTCGCCGAGGTTGCAGGCGATGCCTTTTTCGATGAGAGCAAGACCGACGACGACACCGCCTATCGACGTCCGGCGAAGTGGTTGAACAATAAGAAACCCATTCCACGGGGGCACGCGAAATCTGCCCTGTTTGCGCGGATGCACGCCCGCCAGACATGTGTATGGGCCGGTGACTTGGTTCAAGAAATCGAAGGATGTCTCGATTCGGCTAAACAAGGAACAACTCCTTCATTCGAAGAGGCTCTTGTCCGCCGCCTTGCAGCATCGGCCCATTCCGAGTTGCTAAAAGGTCAAATGAATCCTAGAGCCTTCGAGCACCTAATTTCAACACTGTTCGAAAAACTCGGTGCTGAGACAGAGGTCATACCTAGACGATCCGACATAGGAATTGATGTCGTTGCTAAATTCCGTATCGGTGGGCTTATTCCGGTAACCATTGGGATTCAGGCAAAATACTGGAAGGAAAAACCTGCCCTTGGCGAAGAAGTCGTCGATCAGCTCGTCCGAGGAATCGAAGACTATCCCGACGACATCGACTATGGCATGGTGATAACCACGGGGACAATCGGAGCCGATGCGGAAGATGCGGCGAACGTATATACCGGCGAAAAGGGTGTTCCCATTGAACTCGTGGACGGGAAAAGGTTTTCCAGAATGCTCGTCGAAAACGGAGTACTCCTAACATAATGACCGGGACAACCGTGGCAGGTGGTGGGCTAGGCAGCCCGTCGCCTGTCCGGGCCGGGGATGCCGGGCAGCGGGTCGGCGGTCTCGATCGTGGTTCTTCGTCGCACGCCGGGCCGGCGCCGGTTACCCGGTCTCGTCGTTGAGGTGGCAGGCGGAGAGGCGGCCGGGGGCGATCTCTCTCAGGATCGGGCGCTCGTGGCGGCAGCGCTCGGTTGCATAGGGACAGCGGGGATGGAAATGGCAGCCGGCGGGGGGGTCGAGCGGCGACGGGATCTCGCCCTGGATGGGCTCGAAGTCACGGCGGCGAACATCGAGGCGCGGGACCTCGGTGAGGAGCGCCCGGGTGTAGGGGTGATTGGGCGCGGCGAACAGGTCGTCCGTCGCCGCCGCCTCGACGATGCGGCCGAGATACATGATGACCACGCGGTCGCTGACGTGCTCGACCACACCGAGGTCGTGGGAGATGAACAGATAGGTCAGGCCGAATTGCTCCTTGAGGTCCATCACGAGGTTGAGGATCTGGGCCTGGATCGAGACGTCGAGGGCCGCCACGGCCTCGTCGCAGACCAGGAAATCGGGCTTCACGGCGAGCGCCCGGGCGATGCAGATACGCTGGCGCTGGCCGCCCGAGAACTGGTGCGGATAGCGGTCGCGATAGCTCCGGTCGAGGCCGACGCGAAGGAGGAGGTCGTCGACGTAAGCGGCGACATCGGCGGCGCCGACCACGCCGTGCACCCGCGCCGCCTCGCCGATGGCGTCCTTGACCTTGTAGCGCGGGTTGAGCGAGGCGAAGGGGTCCTGGAACACCATCTGCACCTTGAGCCGCCAGGCGCGCGCCGGGGCGCCCGTGAGCCCCTCGACATCGGCGCCGCGAAAGCGCAGCACCCCGGCGCTCGCCCGGTCGATCCCGGCGATGATGCGCCCGAGCGTCGACTTGCCGCAGCCCGATTCGCCGACCAGCCCGACCACCTCGCCCTCGGCGATCGCGAGGTCGACGCCGTCGACCGCATGGACGACGCCGCCGCCGCCGCCGCCGCCGCGAAAGAGCTCGACGATCCGCGCGGCCGCGTCGAGCGGCTGCGAAAACCGCTTGTGAACCCCCTCGAGCGCGACGATCGGGGGGTTCTCGCCACTCACGCCCCGGCCTCGTCGGTGAGCGGATGGAAGCAGCGCACCCGGTGGCCGGGCACCCGCTCGGCGAGCTCGGGCATCGCCCCGCAGGCGGCGTCGGCGCGTGGGCAGCGGTCGCGGAAGGCGCAGCCCGGGGCAAGGTCGATCAGCGACGGCAGCATGCCGGAGATCTGGCGCAGCCGGGCGCGCTGGCGGTTGCGGCTGGGCACCGAGTCGATGAGGCCGCGGGTGTAAGGGTGGCGCGGGCGGTCGAGCACGTCGTCGACCGTGCCGCACTCGACGATCCGGCCGGCGTACATCACCGCGATCCGGTCGGCGAGCCCGGCGACGACCGAAAGATCATGGCTGATCCAGATCATCGAGGTGCCGGTCATCCGACAGAGCTTTTGCACCTCGTAGAGGATCTGCGCCTGGATGGTGACGTCGAGCGCGGTGGTGGGCTCGTCGGCGACGATCAGGTCGGGCTTGTGCAGCATGGCGATGGCGATGGTCACGCGCTGGCGCATCCCGCCCGAGAACTGGTGCGGATAGGCGGTGAGGCGCTCGTCGGGCGAGGCGATACCGACCATCGCCAGGGCCTCGCGGCAGCGCTCGCGCGCGGCCTCGGTGCTCACCGACTCGTGCGCCGTGATGGTCTCGATCATCTGGGTGTCGATCCGCAGGACCGGGTTGAGGGTCATCGCCGGGTCCTGGAAGATCATCGCGATCCGGGCCCCGCGCAGCGAGCGCAGGCGCTCGGCCGCGGCGCCGACGAGGTCCTCGCCCTTGAACAGAATCCGCCCCGCGACGATGCGGCCCGGCGGATCGACCAGGCCGAGGATGGAGAACCCGGTCACCGTCTTGCCCGAGCCCGATTCGCCAACCAGGCCGAGGACCTCGCCCTTGGCGACGGTCAGGCTGAGACCCTCGACCGCCTTGACCACGCCGGCCCGGGTGAAGAAGTGGGTCGAGAGGTTCTCGACCGCCAAGGTCGTCTCCGAGTCGGGCGGGCTCGGCCCGCTCCCCGTCACCGTTCGAGCCGCGGGTTGAGCACATCGCGCAACTGGTCGCCGACCAGGTTGATGCTGACGATGGTGATCAGAAGCGCGACCCCGGGGTAGAAGCTGAGCCAGTAGCGCCCGCTCAGCATGTATTGATAGCCATTCGAGATGAGGAGGCCGAGCGAGGGCTCGGTGACCGGCAGACCGACCCCGAGGAACGAGAGCGTCGCCTCGAGCGCCACCGCGCTCGCCACCTCGATCGTCGCCAGCACGATCAGGGGCGCGAGGCAGTTGGGCAGGAGATGGCGGAAGACGATGCGCGCAGCACCCAGCGACAGGCAGCGCGCCGCGGCGATGTACTCCTTGCGCCGCTCGACCACCGCCGAGGAGCGCACCGTGCGGGCATAGTAGGCCCATTGCACGGCGACCAGGGCGAAGATGATCTTGTCGACCCCGCGGCCGAGCACGGCGAGCAGAATCAGCGCCACCAGAACCGCCGGAAAGGCGAGCTGCATGTCGACGATGCGCATGATGACGCTGTCGATGCGGCCGCCGAAATAGCCGGCGACGATGCCCGCCGTGGTGCCGACGACGAGCGCGATCACCCCGCTCGAGATCGCCACCCCGAGGCTGATCCTGAGGCCGTAGACGATCGCGCTCACCATGTCGCGGCCCTGGTCGTCGGTGCCGAGCAGGTAGACCTGGCCGTCGGTCCCCACCGAGCCTGGTGGCAACCCTGAATCCCACAGGCTGAGCTGGGCCAGGTCGTAAGGGTTCTGGGGCGTCAACAGGGGCCCGAAGAGGGCGATCAGGAGGATCGCCACGAAGGTGACGAGCGCCGTGACGGCGACCGCGCTGGCGGCGAAATCGGCGGCGAAGCGGCGAAACGGGGTCTCGGCGCCGGCGGCGGGGGCGGTCGCTTGCGGACCGCCGGCGGTGCGCGCGCTCACCGCGAATCCTCCGACAGCCGCACCCGCGGGTCGAGCACCGAGTAGAGGATGTCCACCACCAGGTTGATCAGGATGAACAGACCCACGGTGAGCAGCAGGTAGGCGACGATCACCGGGCGGTCGAGGAGCGTGATCGAATCGATGATCAGCTTGCCCATGCCCGGCCAGGCGAAGACGCTCTCGGTGACCACGGCGAAGGCGATGATCAGGCCGAACAAGAGCCCCATCACGGTGACCACCGGGATCATGATGTTCTTGAGAACGTGGGTGAACAGGATGCGCCGGTTGGTCAGGCCCTTGGCCCGGGCGAACTTGACGTAATCGAGCTGCAGGTGCTCACGGACCCCGGCGCGGGTCAGGCGGATGATCAGCGCCATCGGGAAGAGCGCGAGGTTGATCGCCGGCAAGAGGATGTGCCTGAGCCCATCGAGGGTGAGAAGGCTGGTGGCGACGCCGAGCACGCTTACGGTCGCGCCGCGCCCGGTCGCCGGGAGATAGCCGAGCTCGATCGAGAAGACGATGATCAGCATCAGCCCGACCCAGAAGCTGGGCAGGCTGAAGCCGAGGATCGAGCCGGTCATGATGACCCGGCTCACCGGCCTCTCCGACCAGTACCCCGCGATCAGCCCCAGCGGCAGGCCGAAGACGCTGGCGATGACCATCGCCGAGAGCGTCAGCTCGAGGGTCGCCGGGAAGCGCTGCATGATGACGTGAAGCGCCGGCTCGTTGAAGACGAACGAGTTCCCCAGATGGCCGGCCAGCGCGTTTCCGAGGAAGAAGAAGTACTGCTCGTAGAGCGGCCGGTCGAGCCCGAGGTTGTGGATCGCCTGGTCGATCGCCTCCTGCGGGGCACGGGGGTCGATCAGAACGGCGATCGGGTTGCCGATGGCGTAGACCCCGACGAACACCACCAACGACATCAGGAAGAGAACGAGAACGCTTTGCAGAACACGGCGAATCAGGAAGACGCCCATGCGATCGACTCAGCCTCTGTGGGGAAGGGCGCACGGGCCCTTCCCCACATGCAGGAACGTCAGGCGGCGAGCCTCATTCGGCGGGCCGCGCCTCCATCGCCAGGGTCCCCTCGTCGGCCCGGGTGGTGTAGTCGAGGCCCTTGCGGGTGGCGACGATGACGCTCTGATAGTGCAGCGGGATGAGGGCCACGTCGGCCATCGCCATGGCCATCGCCTTGCGCTCGATGGCGTGGCGCTTGTCGGCGTCGAGGGTCTGGGTCGCCTGCTGGATCAGGGCGTCGAGCTTGGGGTTCGAGTAGTTGCCGAGATTGTAGGTGCCGGCGCCGGTCTTCTTGTCATAGGTCTCCATCAGGTTCCACAGGGTGTCGGCCTCGCCGCTGGCGCTGCTCCCCCAGCCGAGCAGGAAGAGGCTGAACGAATCGCCGGTCCGCGAGGTCGCCTTGGGGAAGTAGACCGCCTTGGGCATGGTCTCGACCTTCATGGCAAAGCCGACGCGGGCGAGCATCTGGCCGATCGCCTGGCAGATCTTGCCGTCGTTGACGTAGCGGTCGCTCGAGCACTGCACGGTGAGGCCAAAGGCGTCGGGATAGCCGGCCTCGGCGAGCAGCGCCTTGGCGCCCTCGGGGTCGTAAGGGGTGACCGGGATGTCGGGGTTGTAGCCGCCGAACCCCGGCGGCACGGTCTGCGACGCCGGGGTCGCCAGCTTCTCCATCACCTTCTGGGTCATCGCCTCGCGGTCGATCGCCATCGAGATCGCCTTGCGCACGCGGAGGTCCTTCAACGGGTTCTTGGGCAGGGGCTTGCCGGTCGCCTTGTCGACCGCGTAAGGGGTCACGTCGCGGCCTACGTCGAGATAGAGATAGATGGTGCGGTCCGAGGGGCCGATGTGGACCGCCGTCTTGGGATCGCGCTGCAGCCTCGGGACATCGGACGGCGAGACGAAGTCGATCAGGTCGACGTCGCCGCCGAGCAGCGCCGCCACCCGCGCCGCGTCATCCTTGATGAACTTGAAGGTGACGCTGTCCCAATAGGGCCGGCCGCCCCAGTAGTCGTCGTTGCGGGTGAGCACCAGCTTGTCGCCCGGGGTGTAGCTGACGAACTTGTAGGGCCCCGAGCCGATCGCCGCCTTCTTGGTCTTGAAATCGGGCGTCTTCGCGGTCTTGGCGATCTCGCTCGGGATGATGACGATGGTGGTCAAGGCCCCGGGCAGCAGGGGCTCGGGCTTGAAGGTCTTGATGTGGATCGTCAGCGGGTCGACCGCGATGGTCTCGGCAATGCCACGGAGATTGCCGGTGTACGGGCTCGGGCTGTTGGGGATGGTCCGGACCCGCTCGAACGAGGCGATCACGTCCTCGGCGTCGAGGGTCGAGCCGTCGTGGAAGCGAACCCCTGGGCGCAGCTTGAACTCCCAGGTCGTGGCGTCGATCGGGCGGAACGATTCGGCGAGGTCGGGAATCACTTGCGCCCGCTCGTCGGTGGCCACGAGATGGCCGTAGAGGTGCCGGTAGTAGGCCGTGTTCGACGACAGCCAGAAGAAATGCGGGTCCATCTCGACCTCGGCGCGGGCGCCGATGACCAGGTCCGCGGCCTGCGCCGAAAACCCCACCACGATCGCGGCCACGGCGCCGAGCGCCAGCCGCACCATCGATGTTCTCATTAGATCCTCCCTGACGGGCACGCGAGCCGTGCAACGGACACCGATTATACATGACGAACGCAGGCGCTCAACGGCCGCCCCCATCAGCCGGCTCCGAGAATAATCGGGGTCAGACCACGATTTTATCCCGACAGGAAAAACGGGGTCAGACCCCAATTTAGGAAATCGGGGTCTGACCCCATTTTTCCTGACCCCGTTTTGTGAAACCGATTTCTTGGCTCAGCGGCGGCCGTCGGCGAGGCGGGCGGCGGCCGGGTCGGCGCGCAGCCGGAGCATCGCGAGCGCGCCCAGGAACGGGCCCGGGGCCAGCGCCGCGAAGGCCAGGCCCCAGCCCCAATCGGCAACCAGCACCGGCATCACGTGGATGGTGACGAGGGTCAGCAGAAAACCGCCGCAGGTCTGGACCGTCAGCATGGTGCCGGTCAGCTCGGGCGGCGCCAGCTCGGCGACGCTGGCCGAGAACTGGGCCGAATCGGCGACCACCGCGATCCCCCAGACGAAGGCGACCGCGAACACCGCCCAGGGCGGCCCGCCGAACAGGAAGCCGGTGACGAGCGCGCAGCCGCCGCTCACCAGCATGGCGCCGCTGGTGAGCACGGTGCGCCCGAAGCGGTCGGCGAGCCCACCGCCGGCGAGGCAGCCGAGGGCGCCGCCCACCCCCATCGCGCCGAAGGTGGCGAGGCGCGCCCAGACGGCCGCCGCCGGGCCGTCGATCGCGGCGCGGAAGCTGGCGTCGAGGAACACCCCGAGCCACGCCCACATCGCATAGAGCTCCCACATGTGGCCGAGGTAGCCGCAGTTGGCCAGCCTGAGCGGCCGCCGCGTCCAGGCGAGAAGCGCGGCCCGGGCCTCGAACCGCGGCGCCGGCCCGAGCCGTGGCCCCAGCGGCACCGCGTTGATGGCGAGCGCCGCCGCGGTCGCCGCCAGCGAGGCCGCGGCGATGGTCAGCCGCCAGTCGACCCCGCCCAGCGCGTTGACCAGGTGCGGGCTCGCCGAGCCCAGCGTCAGGGCGCCGACCAGAATCCCGATCAAAAGCCCGAGGTCGCCGTCGGCCCAGCTCGCCGCCATCTTCATCCCCACCGGATAGACCCCGGCCGTGGCGGCGCCGGTGACGAAGCGCAGGGCGATCACCGCAGGCGAGCTCGGGGCGAGGAACAGCAGGCCGAGGTTGGCCGCCGCGCCCACCAGGGTCGCGACCATGAAGAAGCGCCGCCCATCCAGCCGATCGGCGAGGCCGAAGAGCGCGCTTCCCAGGGTGCCGGCGACGAAGCCGGCCTGGACGGCGCTGGTCAGGAGCGAGGCCCGGACCGCATCGAGGCCATAGCGCGCCACCAGGGTAGGAACCACCGCCGAGGCCGAGAACCAGAGCCCCATGGCCGCCACCTGACAGGCGGCAAGAAGGGCGAGGGCGAAGCGCTTGCGGAGGGGCGCCGTCACGACCGCCAAACGGTCGCGGCGATCACCGGACAGTGGGACGGGCCGGCACGCGCGCCACCCCCGTACAGCGGAGAAGGTGCTGGTAGAGCGCCTGCGGCGACACCGGCTTGGTGACATAGCCGTTGGCCCCGGCCTTGCGGGCGCCGGCGACGCTCGACTCGTCGTCGTGGCCGGAAAGAACGATGATTGGGAGCTTGGGATTGGGGCTGTCGGCAGCGGTGCGGATCAGATCGACGAGGGTGAAGCCGTCGACCGGGTCCATGTAGAGATCCGAGATCAGAACGTCGATCGGCTCGCCCCGCAGGACCTTGAGCGCCTCGAGCGCGCCGCCCGCGCAGCGAACCGTGCCGACGCCGAGGCTGCGAAGAATGTCGGTCACCAGGGTCAACGTGTGCTCGTTGTCGTCCACCAGCAGCACGCGCACGTCGGCCAATCGCGGATCGCGCATGATTCGCTACCCTTCCACCCCGGGTGTGGGCCGGTCTCGCCAAGCTGTCCTTGAAGACGAGCCTCATACCCCAAAAGGCGGCGGGTGGCAACCGCGGCGTTCGGTGCCGAGGCCGGATCGGGCGCGGCGGCGGGCCGCAGCGGGGAGCGCGGCCAAGCGCGCCGCCAATCTCGGTAAAGATTTCTTGATGGTTTTTACTTGAGAATCGGTGGCAGCCGCCGCATAAGCGTCAGGCAATTCTCAACGTTCGCCGACCAAGGCGCGTTCGGTCCGATCGATGCAAATCTACCTGCCCCTCGCGGAGATGTCGTCGAACATCTTCCTGCTCTTGGGCATGGGGGGGCTGGTCGGCTTCCTCTCGGGCGTGTTCGGGGTCGGCGGTGGCTTTCTCATGACCCCGCTCTTGATCTTCATGGGCATTCCCCCGGCGGTCGCGGTGGGAAGCCAGGCGAACTACATCGTCGCCGCGTCGGTCTCGGGGGTGATCGGCCACTGGCGCCGGGGCAACGTGGACTTCACCATGGGCCTCGTGCTGCTCGCCGGCGGCCTCGTCGGCTCGACCGTGGGCGTGTTCCTGTTCAAGCTATTGCGCGGGATCGGCCAGATCGAGCTGGTGATCGCGCTTTCCTACGTCGTCTTCCTGGGCACCATCGGGCTGTTGATGCTGGGCGAGAGCGCCCGCGCCATCATCCGCCGCCGCCGCCGCGGCCCGCGGCGCAAGCTCCACCTCCACACCTGGATGCACGGGCTGCCGCTCAAGATGCGCTTCCGCCGCTCCAAGCTTTACATCAGCGCCCTGCTGCCGCTCGCCATCGGCTTCGTGGTCGGCGTGCTGGCAGCGATCATGGGGGTCGGCGGCGGCTTCGTCATGGTTCCGGCGATGATCTACCTGTTGGGCATGCCGACCTCGGTGATGGTGGGCACGTCGTTGTTCCAGATCATCTTCGTCACCGCCAACGTCACCTTTCTTCAGTCGGTGACCAACCACACCGTCGACATCGTCCTGGCGCTGACCCTGCTGGTCGGCGGCGTCATCGGCGCCCAGCTCGGGAGCCGAGCCACCGGCCGGCTGAGGGGCGAGCAGATACGCGGCCTTCTCGCCCTTCTCGTCCTCGCCGTCTGCGCCAGGCTCCTGTGGGGGCTCCTGGTGGTTCCCGTGGACCCCTTCACGGTCGAGGTGATCCGGCCATGAGGGCGCCGGCCACGCTCGCCGCGGCGCTGACCCTGCTGGTCGCGACCACGGCCACCGCCGAGCCGCTGGTGGCCGATCTCTCGAGCCATCGCATCACCATCGATTCGGGCTTCACCGGAAGCGACGTCCTTCTCTATGGCGCCGTCGACATCGCCGGCGACATGGTGATCGTGGTTCGCGGCCCCGAAGAGCGGATCGTGGTGCGGCGCAAGGATCGCGTCGCCGGGCTGTGGATGAACCGCGCCGAGATGACCTTCGACCGGGTCCCCGGCTACTATGCCGTCGCCGCCAGCCGGCCGCTCGGCAAGATCGCGTCCACGGCCTTCCTCGGGCTCTATCAGATCGGCCTCGACCACCTCCGCCTCGAGCCCGTGACCGAGGCCGCCGAGCCGCTGGCGGTGCCGTTCCGCGACGCCATCGTCCGTAACCGGGTGCGCAACGGGCTCTACCGCGACCGCATCGGCACCGTCAGCTTCCTCGGCGCGCGGCTCTTCCGCACCACCGTGCGCTTCCCCGCCAACGCCCCGACCGGCAGCTACAAGGCCGAGATCTATCTGATCCGCGACGGCCAGGTGGTGAGTGCCGAGACCACGCCGCTGTTCATCAGCAAGACCGGCTTCCAGGCCGAGATCAACTACTATGCCCTGAACCGGCCGGCGGCCTATGGCCTGGTCGCCATCGCCATCGCGCTGATCGCCGGCTGGCTCGCCGCCATTCTCTTCCGCCGCACCTGAGCCCACGAGGAGACCCGCCATGGCAAGCGACATCGCCGTTCTCGGGATCGGGCTGATGGGGGCGCCGATGGCGTCGCGGCTGATCGCCGCCGGCCACCGGGTCGCAGTGTGGAACCGGACCGCCGCCAAGACCGCACCGCTGGTGGCCGAGGGCGCCCGCGCTGCCGCCGACCCGGCGGCCGCGGTGGCCGGGGCCGAGATCGTCGTCACCATGCTCGAGAACGACGCCGCGGTCAGCGCCGTCCTGTTCGGCGAGGACGGCGCCGCGGCGGCACTGCGCCCGGGGACCCTGGTGGTCGACATGAGCTCGCTCAGACCGGCGAGCGCGCGCGCCCACGCCGCCCGGCTCGGCGCGCTCGGGGTCCGTCACCTCGACGCCCCGGTCTCGGGCGGCACGGTGGGGGCCGCCGAGGGGACGCTCGCCATCATGGTCGGCGGCGAGGCGGCCGATTTCGCCCGCGCGCGCCCGCTGTTCGCCGCCCTCGGCCGGGCGACCCACGTCGGCCCGCACGGAACCGGCCAGCTCGCCAAGCTCGCCAATCAGGTCATCGTCGGGGTCACCATCGGGGCGGTGGCCGAGGCCTTGCTGCTCGCCGCCGCCGGCGGGGCCAACCCGGAGGCCGTCCGCGAGGCGCTTCTCGGCGGCTTCGCCGACAGCCGCATCCTCCGCCTCCACGGCGCCCGGATGATCGCGCGCGACTTCGTCCCCGGCGGGCGCGCCGCCATTCACCTCAAGGACATGGAGAACATCATCGAGGCGGCGCGAGAGTACGGCCTCACGCTCCCCTTGAGCGCGACCACGCAGGAACTCTTTCGCGCCCTGGTGGCGCATTCCGGCGGCGATTACGACCACGGCGCCCTGTTGCTCGAGATCGAGCGCCGCTCGGCGCCGGCGCGGCTCGGCGATGCCCCTGACCGCCTGCCGCCGAAGCGACCTTGAGCCGGCGAGAGACCGCGCCTTCACACGGCGACGTTGTCGATCAGGCGAACCCGGCCCAGACGCGCCGCGCCCAGCACCCGGGCCGGGCCGGCGACGGCCGGCAGTGGCGCCAAGGTCCGGGCGTCGCGCACACTCACGTAATCGACCGCGGCGAAACCGGCGGCGGCGAGGGATTCGGCCCCCGCAGCGGCGGCGTCCCGCGGGGTCGCGCCGGCGCGCACGGCCGCCGCGACCTCGCAAAGGGTCCGGTAGAGCGCCGGGGCGATTCGCCGCTCGGCGCGGGTCAGCGAAGCGTTGCGCGACGAGAGCGCGAGCCCGTCGGCGGCGCGCACCGTCGGCACCGCGGCGATGCGCACCGGAATGTCGAGGTCCGCGACCAGCCGCCGAACCACCACAAGCTGCTGATAGTCCTTCTCGCCGAAGTAGGCGACATCGGGGTGCACCTGGCACAAGAGCTTGGTCACCACGGTGGCCACGCCGGTGAAGAAGCCGGCCCGGCACGCCCCTTCCAGCATCTCGCCGAGCCCCCCGACCGTGACCCGGGTGGCAAAGTTCTGAGGGTACATCTCGGCCGCCGACGGCGCGAACAGAAGCTGGGCGCCGGCGCCGGCCAGACGGGCCGCGTCGCCGGCCTCGTCGCGGGGATAGCCGGCGAAGTCCTCGGCGGCGTCGAACTGGCGCGGATTGACGAAAATGCTGACACAGGTGCGCCCGGTCTCGGCCAAGGCGCACCGCACCAGCGCCAGATGGCCCTCATGGAGGCCGCCCATGGTCGGGACCAGCCCGACCCGGGCGCCGCCGGCGCGCCACTCGTGCACCCGCTCCCTGAGCGCCGCGACCGTGCGCACGATGGCGATGGCCGGTGCCATCAGCGCCCCGCCGGCGGCGTCGCCCTCTCGTCGCGTGGGCCGTCGTCGCGCGCGCCAAAGCAGTGCTCGGGGCCGGGAAAGCGCCGCGCCCGGACGTCATCGGCATAGGCGAGCGCCGCTTCGCGCACCGCCTCACCGAGCGCCGCATAGCGCTTGACGAAGCGCGGCGTGAACTCGGTGAACAGGCCGAGCGCGTCCTCGCTCACCAGAACCTGGCCGTCGCACGCGGGTGACGCCCCGATGCCGATGGTGGGCACGGGGACCGCCTCGGTCATCCGTCGCGCCAGCGCTTCCACGGTGCTCTCGATGACGATGGCGAAGGCCCCGGCCTCGGCCACCGCCTCGGCATCGGCGATGAGGCGCCGGGCGTCGTCGCCATCCCGCCCCTGGACGCGGTACCCGCCGGCCGCGTGATGCGACTGGGGCAAGAGCCCGACGTGGCCCATCACGGGAATCCCGCGGCCACTCAGGAAGGCGATGGTCTCGGCCATCGCGATGCCGCCCTCCAGCTTGACCCCGGCGGCCCCGGTCTCCTTCATCACCCGGGCGGCGGCACGGAACGCGACCCCAGGCGATTCCTGGTAGCTGCCGAACGGCAGATCGACGATGACGCAGGCGGTGGCGGCCCCGCGCACCACCGCTGCGCCGTGGGCGATCATCATCTCCAGGGTGACGCCGAGCGTGCTGTCGAGGCCGTAAAGCACCATGCCGAGCGAATCGCCTACCAGCAGCAGGTCCACCGCCGGATCGAGAAGCCGCGCCATGGGCGTCGTGTAGGCGGTCAGACAGACGATGGGCGCGCCCCCTTTGCGGGCGCGAATCGCGGGCACCGTCATGGATCGGTTGCCGACGACCGTGGTCACGGGTATCTCCCCTTTCCCTGGTTCGGTGAAGGGTCCCGGGCGGCCTTACCGCAACGCGGTATAGACGCCGTTCTTGCCGCGGCGCAACAGGAACGTCGCCGCCACCACAGCCCGCTAGAGCGAGACCGTCAGGCCCCCGTCGACCACCAGAACGTGGCCGTTGACGAACGAGGCCGCGTCCGAGGCCAGGAACACCGCGGCGTTGGCGATCTCCTCGGGCCTTCCCCAACGTCCCAGCGGGGTCCGTCGCCTGAGATAGGCGTCGAACGCGGGGTCGGCGGCGAGGTCGGCGGTCATGTCGGAGGTGATATAGCCGGGGGCGATGGCGTTGCAAGTGACCCCGGCGCCACCGAGCTCGACCGCGAGCGCCCGGGTCAGCGCCGCGACCCCGCCCTTGGCGGCGACGTAGGCCGGGATGGTGGGGCGCGGCATGATCCCCATGATCGAGCCCATCATGATGATCCGCCCGCCGCCCTGGGCCGCCATCACCCGAGCCGCCGCCTGGGCGAGGACGAAGCAGGCGGTGAGGTTGGTGTCGATGATCCGGCGCCAGTCCTCGAGCGGGAAGTCCACGACCGCCCGGCGGTGGTTGATGCCGGCGTTGTTGACCAGGACGTCGAGGCGCCCGCGGGCGGCGACGATCGCGGCGACGGCGGCCTCGGCGGCGGCACCGTCGCAGACGTCGAAGGGCGCCGGCGAGGCGGCGTGCCCGGCGGCGGCGAGCTCGCGCACCCGGCCCTCGACGCGCTCGGGCGTGCGGCCGTTGAGCACGACGTGGGCGCCGGCGGCGGCCATCGCCCGGGCCACCGCCCAACCGAGACCGCGGGTGGCGCCGGTCACCAGCACCGTCCGACCATCGAGCGAGAATGCGGTCATCGTTCGCCTCCCCATCGTCGCCGCCGAGCATACACGGGCAAGCGGTGGGCGAAAGGCCCCCCGATCGACGAACGGCGCGGTCGGGGTGTCGGGATTCTTTACACTTGGCAGCACTTTAAGTGCTCCGCCTAGGCGTCTGATCCGCCATCGCATTGCCTCGTTCGGGGATGCCGGCGGGTCGCCGGCGAGCGCGACCCTGGCGCGAAAAGAGGCTCGGCAGGGATTCGGTGTCCCTGGCATAAGTTAATGATTCGTAACGATAATTCCTCCGAGGCGTTGGCCACGGTCGCGGCCGGGAGTCGGAAAACTTTACAACCGCCCCGCCGCTCACCCCGCAGCGGCCAGTGGCCTTTCGGCTAAGGTACGGTGTGGTCGGGGTGATTCGCATCGTGGCCCGAAACTTGCATCGATGCTGATAAACCGACGGCGCGGTCGCAATGGGTGTGACCGCCGCAAGAAACGGGTGGAGAAGAGTGGAGGCAATGCGGGAGTCACGAGGCAGGAGGCCACCGGCGCTGTGGCGGCGTCGGATTCGGCTCGCCGTATTGGAATACACACCATGGTTCGGATTTTTCGACACTATGTCCCGCGCCCCATTCTCGCGCTGGCGGCGTGTGAACTGCTGATTCTCTACCTCTCGATTCAGACGGCGATCTACCTGCGCTACGCGCCGTCGGAGGGGCTTTCCGGCACCGCCGCCGATCACATCGGCAAGATGGTGACGTTCACGCTCGTCTTCGGGGTGGCGATGTTCGCGCTCGGGCTCTATCAGCGCGAGTACATCCGCGACTACCGGATCGTGTTCATTCGCCTGGCGACGAGCTGCACCACCGCTTTTGTCTTCTTGTCGCTGGTCTTCTACCTGGTGCCCGAGCTCTCGATCTGGCGCAGCGCGCTGGGCGTCGCGGTGGGGTTCGCGGTGGTCTTCATCCTGGCGACGCGGGCGCTCTTCCTCAACGTCGCCGATCTGTCGCGCTTCAAGCGCCGGGTCCTGGTGATGGGCGTCGGCGTTCGCGCCGCCCGGGTCGAGACGCTGGCCAACGATCTCAGCCGCGGCATCGTCGTCGTCGGCTTTCTCCCCGCCAACGAGGCGGTGTGCGCGATCGCGCCCGAGCGCGTCCTCTCAGGCGTCGAATCGCTCGCCGCCTTCGCCCGCGAGGAGGGTATCGAAGAGATCATCGTCGCGATCGAGGACTGCCGCGGCAACATGCCCATCGAGGCGCTCTTGGAGTGCAAGCTGAACGGCATCGCGGTGACCGAGTTCGCCACCTTCTGCGAGCGTCAGACCGGCCGGGTCGAGGTCGATTCCCTCAACCCGAGCTGGATGATCTTCTCCGACGGCTTCGCCGTCGGCCAGGTCCAGCACGCCTTCAAGCGGCTGATCGACCTCGCCGTCGCCCTCGGCCTGGTGGTCTTCACCCTGCCGCTGATCGCCCTGACCGCAGCCGCCATCAAGATGGAGACGCCGGGGCCCGTGTTCATCCGTCAACAGCGGGTGGGCCGTGGCGGCCGGAGCTTCATGCTGTACAAGTTCCGCAGCATGCGCGACGACGCCGAGAAGGACGGCGTGCCCCGCTGGGCGGTGGCCGACGACCCCCGGATCACCCGGGTCGGCGCCTTCATCCGCAAGACCCGGATCGACGAGCTGCCGCAGATCATCAACGTCTTGAAGGGCGACATGAGCTTCGTCGGCCCACGGCCCGAGCGCTCTTACTTCGTCGACCGCCTGGCCTGCGAGATTCCCTACTATATCGAGTGCCATCGGGTTCGCCCGGGCATCACCGGCTGGGCCCAGCTCAACTACCCCTATGGCAACAGCGTCGAGGACGCCAAGCGCAAGCTGGAGTACGACCTTTACTACCTCAAGAATCTCAGCGCGCTCCTCGACCTCAGCATCCTCTTCCAGACCGCGCGGATCGTGCTGTGGCCGAACTCGGCGCCGCGGCGCGCCGCCGACACCGTGATCGACGTCGACGCCGCGCGGGGCCGCAAGTCGGCGGCCTGAACGGCGAGGCTTTCAGCGTTCGCCAAGCGCCGGCGCCGTATCGACGGCCTACGGGCTTTGACCCGGGCGCGCCGGGCGCTCGGGTTCCTCGGCGAAGGCCGGGAGATCGGCGCCGGCGTCGAACCAGGCGAGGCGCTTGGCAGCGTGGATGTGCAGCGTCGGCGGCATCGCCTCGGGGGCGTCGAGGGTGGGGGTGTTGACCGCCACCATGCTGCCGTCGTCGGCGCGCCACAGAATCTGACAGCCGCAGCGCGAACAGAACTCGCGCACCCCCGCCGCCGATGAGCGGTAGGCAGCAGGCTTCCCCCGGGTGTAGGCGAAGGCGGCTGCCGCGAGGGTGAAGGCGGCCAGCGCCGGCGCCCCGGTGGTCCGCTGGCAGATGGTGCAATGACAATACACGCTTTCCCCCACCGACCCGGCCGCCCGATAGCGCAAGGCGCCGCAGTGGCAGCCGCCGGCGCCGTCAATCGAGATCGAAGGCATCGCGGTAATCGCGCGCGAGCGCCGGGTCCTGGTCCGCCTTGCGGAGGAAGCAGTTGCCAACGGCCAGCACCTCGATCCCGGTTCCCATGAAGCAGTGGAAGGCGTCCTCGGGGCTGCCGACGATGGGCTCGCCGCGGACGTTGAAGCTGGTGTTGACAATAACCGGGCAGCCCGTGCGCTCGTTGAAACGGCTGATCAGCGCATGATAGCGCGGGTTGGTCTCGCGGTGCACGGTCTGGATGCGGGCCGAGTAGTCGACGTGGGTCACCGCCGGGATCTGGGAGCGCGGCACCTTGAGCTTCTCGATCCCGAAGAGCGTGCTCTCGTCGTTGGGCAGCGCCAGGCGACGCTCGGGAAGGACATCGGCGACGATCAGCATGTAGGGGCTGTCGTCGTCGAGATCGAACCACTCGGTGACGTCCTCGCGGAGCACCGAGGGCGCGAAGGGGCGGAAGGATTCGCGGTACTTGACCTTGAGGTTCAGCACCGACTGCATGGTCGCAGAGCGGGCGTCGCCGAGGATCGAGCGCCCCCCCAGCGCCCGCGGGCCGAACTCCATCCGGCCCTGGAACCAGCCCACCGCGCACTCGCCGACCAGGGCCTCGACGCAGGCGTCCAAGAGGGCGTCGTCGTCGAGCACGGTGAAGCGGGCGCCGGCGGCGGAAAGGCGCCGCTCGATGGCGTCCTGGGCGAAGCCCGGGCCGAGGTAGGCCCCCTTCATCGCATCGCCGCCGTCGTTGACCGGGCGCGGGCAATCCAGGAACTGGTGGTAGGCGGCCAGCGCCGCCCCGAGCGCGCCCCCGGCATCGCCCGCGGCGGGCTGGATCCACAGGTGATCGAAGCGGCCATCGCGCAGGATCTTGCCGTTAGCGACGCAGTTGAGCGCCACCCCGCCGGCGAGGCACAGGTTGCGCGCCCCGCTCTCGGCCGCGATCGCCCGGGTCATCGCCAGCACCGCCTCCTCGAGCACCGCCTGCACCGAGGCCGCGAGGTCCATCTCGCGCTGGCGCACCGGCTCTTCAGGCCGCCGCGGCGGCCCGCCGAACAGGGCGTCGAAGCGGCCGTTGGTCATGGTCAGCCCAGTGCAGTAGTCGAAGAAGTCCATGTTCAGGCGGTACGAGCCGTCGGCCTTGATGTCGATGAGGTTGTCGCGGATCGTCGCGACGAAGCGCGGCTCGCCATAGGGCGCGAGGCCCATCAGCTTGTACTCGCCAGAGTTGACCTTGAAGCCGGTGTAGTAGGTAAAGGCCGAGTAGAGGAGGCCGAGCGAGTGGGGGAAGTGGATCTCCTTGCGGATCGCGAGCCGGTTGCCGGCGCCGGCGGCGAGCGAGGTGGTCGCCCACTCGCCGACCCCGTCCATGGTCAGCACCGCCGCGTCGGCGAACGGCGAGGCGAAGAAGGCGCTGGCGGCGTGGGCCTGGTGGTGCTCGGTGAAGAGCAGCCGCTTGTCCCAGTCGAAGTCGGGCGCGTGCTCGGCCAACGCCTCGCGCAGCAGTCGCCGCTGAAAGAGCTTCTCGCGCAACCACAGGGGGATCGCCGTGCGGAACGAGCGAAAGCCCCGGGGCGCCATCGCGACATAGGTCTCGAGCAGACGCTCGAACTTGAGGAAGGGCTTGTCGTAGAAGGCGACGTAGTCGATGCCCTCGAGCCCGCAGCCGGCCGCCTCGAGGCAATAGGCGACGGCGTGGCGGGGAAAGCGGGCGTCGTGCTTGCGCCGGCTGAAGCGCTCCTCCTGGGCGGCACAGACGATCTCGCCGTCCGCCACCAGGGCGGCGGCGCTGTCGTGGTAGAAGGCCGAGACCCCGAGGATGCGCAAGAGGCTCAGAAGATGGTGTAGATGAAAGGCGCCACGGCCGAGCCCTTGGCGAGCACAAGAAGGCCGCCGAACAGCGCCATCATGACCACCACCGGCACCAGCCAGTACTTCTTTCGCGACCTCAGGAAGGCCCACAGCTCGGCGATCAGCGACATCGTCCTCGACCTAGAACTGGTTGCTCATGGAAGAGGGCTCGGGGCCCGGCGGCGCGCGCTCGATCCAATAGCTCGGCGCCCCGCGATCGAACTTCAAGCGCAAGGGGTCCTTGCCCAGCGCCCGCATGATCAGCCCGGTCGGCGTCACCACGGCGAAGAACAGGAACCCGGTCACCAGCGGGCTGACGACGCGGTGGAGGAGAAGGCCGATCCGGCTCCACAGCCGGTTGGCGGGCGCCAGCAGGCGTGGCGCCACCCCGGTGACCACGGCCAGCACCCCGGCGAGCGCGACCGCCCACCATCGCACCCCGCCGCCGTCGATCGCCGGCGCCAAGCCGACGAGCGCGAACACGACGGCGAAGACGACACCGAAGGCGCGGTCCGACGAAGTTTTGACCTCGTGCTTCCGATCGAAGCGTTCGTGGGTGCTCACTCCGCCCTCGCCACCGATCCAAGGCCGCCGCAGCCGCCGAGACTACCCGCAACCGGCCGATCGCGCCAGCCCCGGAGCCATCGACGTTTCCCGCTCGCCAGGGTGCGGGCGGGCGGTCGCACTTTGATCAACGCCCGGCGTCGAGGGCGGCGGCGAGCCCGATCAGGGCCGGCTGCGGCGCCGTCACCAGCCAGGTGGGAACGGCGGCGAGGTAGTCGGCGAAGCGGCCCTTGGCCTCGAAGCGCCGGCGAAAGGCGGCCGCATCGAAGGCCGTCCCCATCCGCGGCACGATCCCGCCGGCGACATAGACCCCGCCGCGCGCGCCCAGCGTCAGGGCGAGGTTTCCCGCGGCACCGCCGAGCAAGGCGCTGAACAGGGCCGCCGCGGCGATCGCCCGCGGGCAGGTGCGGGCGCGGGCGCGGCCGGTGATGGCGGCGGGCGTGCGGGCGGGGGGTCGGCGCGGCGGCGGCGCGTCGGCGAGGACATCGAGGGCGCGGTAGAGATTGACGAGACCGGGTCCCGAGAGCGCCCGCTCGAGCGAGACGTGGCCGAAGCGGCGCCTGAGGGCCGCCAGCACCGCGTCCTCGCGCGCGGTCCCGGGTGCGAGGTCGGCGTGGCCGCCTTCACCGGGAACGGCGATCCATCGCCCGGCCGCCGGGACCAGGGCGGCGATGCCGAGCCCCGTTCCGGGGCCGATCACGGCGAGCGGCGCGTCAGCCGCAGGCGGAGGCTCGGCACCGATCGGCCGGCGCTCGCGGGCCCGCAGATGGGGCAATGCATGGGCGACCGCGGCGAGGTCGTTGAGCACCACCAGGCGATCGAGCCCGAGCGCCCGGGCGAGCGCCGCCTGCGAGAACCGCCAGGGGTGGTTGGTCATGGCGATCGCGTCGCCCAGCACCGGTGCCGCCACCGCGATCGCCGCCGCCCGCGGGGGCGCCGCCGGGCGCAGGTGCTCGATCGCCGCCCCGGTCGCCGCCTCGATGGTGGCAAAGGCGTGGCAGCGCAGCACCACCGCCCGGCCCGGCCGTCGCCCCGGTCGCTGCAGGGCGAACCGGGCGTTGGTGCCGCCGATGTCGGCGAGAAGCCGGGGGACCACGGCTCAGGCCACCCGGCGGGCCGCCTCCAGCGCCTCGAGGAAGCGGGCCCGCCAGGCATCGACGTCGTTGGCGAGGAGATGCTTCATCATCGGCCGCCAGCGCGCCTTGCGCTCGGCGCGCGGCATCTCGAGGCCGCGCGCCAGGGCCTCGGCGACGCCATCGGTGTCGAAGGGATTGACGATCAGGCCCTCGGTCAGCTCGTGGGCGGCCCCGGCGAAGCGTGAGAGCACCAGAACGCCGGGATCCTCGGGGTTCTGCGCCGCGACGAATTCCTTGGCCACCAGGTTCATGCCGTCGCGGAAGGGGGTCACCAGGCCGATCCGGCTGGAGCGGAACAATCCCGACAGGGCGCGGCGACTGAAGGCCTTGTTGAGGTAGCGCAAGGGCACCCAGTCGAACTCGGCGAAGCGGCCGTTGATGTGCCCGGCGGTGGTCTCGAGCTGGCGCCGGATGTCGATGTACTCGGGCACCTCGCTGCGCGACGGCGGCGCGATCTGCATCATGCTGACCCGCCCGCGGACGCCCGGGAAGCGCTCGAGCAGGCGCTCGAAGGCGAGCATGCGCTCGACCAGGCCCTTGGTATAGTCGAGGCGGTCGACCCCAATGATCATGTCGCGCCCGGCCAGGCTGGCGGCCAGGCGCTGCTGGTGGCGCTGGGCCCCCGGGCTCGTCGCCATGGCGGCGAAGTCGCGGGTGTCGATCCCGATCGGGAAGGCGGCGGCGCGAACCGAGCGGCCGAAGGCGCGGACGAACCCGTCGCGACCGACCGTGCCGCCGGCCTCGTTGACCACGTAGTCGTGGAAGGCGCGAAGGCTGTCCGAGGTCTGGAAGCCCACGAGGTCGTATGCAAAGAGGGCGGCGACGATCTCGCGGTGGCTGGGCAGCACGGTCAGCACCTCGGCCGCCGGGAAGGGGATGTGGAGGAAGAAGCCGATGCGGTGCCGCGAGCCCAGCCGGCGGAGCTCCTGGCCGAGCGAGATCAGATGAAAGTCGTGGACCCAGACCAGGTCATCGGCCTCGAGAAGGGGGGCGAGCTCGCGCGCCATCATGGCGTTGACGCGCAGGTGCCCGGCATAGAAGCGGCGGTCGAAGGACGCGAGATCGGCGCGATAGTGAAACAGCGGCCACAGGCAACGGTTGGCGAAGCCGTTGTAGTACTCGTCGTAGTCCTCGGTGCTGAGGTCGACGAGGGCATAGGTGACCCGGCCGACGTGGAAGAGCGCCGGCGTCGTCGTCGGGCTCTGCGAGACCTCGCCGCTCCACCCGAACCAGAGCCCGCCGCTCGCACGGAGCGCCGCCAGCACCGCCACCGCCAGCCCCCCCGCGGTCGCCTTTCCCTTGACCGGGGCGACCCGGTTGGAGACGACGACGAGGCGGCTCACAGAACGTCTTCCCAACGTCTACTCAAGCGCATGGCACAATGGATCAGGCCCACCAGGGAATAGGTTTGCGGGAAATTTCCCCAAAGCTCGTTGGTCGCGGGGTCGATGTCCTCCGACAATAGCCCAAGGTGATTGCGACAGGCGAGCATGTTTTCGAACATCTCGCGGGCCTCCTCCCGCCGGCCCACCGCCACCAGCGCTTCGATGAACCAGAAGGTGCAGATGGTGAAGGCGTTCGCCGGCACCCCGAAGTCGTCGGCGGCGTCATAGCGGAGGAAATGATTGCCGCGGCGAAGCCGGCGCTCGATCGCCTCGACGGTGCCGCGAAAGCGGTGGTCGTCGGCCCGGAGGAAGCCGACCTCGCTCATCAAGAGGAGACTGGCGTCGATGTCGGAGCCGCCGAAGCTGCCGACGAAGGCGTTCTCGTCGTCGTTCCAGGCCTCGACCAACAGGGTCTGGCGGATCCGGTTGGCCCGCCCCTGCCAGTGCCCGACCCGCGCCGGCAGGCCGAGATGCGCCGCGATCTTGGCCAGGCGATCGCAGGCGGCCCAGCACATCAATACCGAGAAGGTGTGGACACGGGTGCGCCCGCGCAGCTCCCAAAGGCCGGCGTCGGCCTTGTCGTGAAGCTCGAAGGCGCGCTCACCCACCGCTTCCAGCCGCTGGAAGGTGTCGATCCCGGCGGGCCTCAGCAAGCGCTCGTCGAAGAAGGCCTGGGTGGTGGCCAGCACGATCTGGCCATAGACATCGTGCTGGTGGTGCTCGAAGGCCTGGTTGCCCACCCGGACCGGCCCCATGCCGCGGTAGCCAGGAAGGGAGCCGACCTCGTGCTCGACCAGCTTGTCCTCCAGCGCGATCCCGTAGACCGGTTGAATGCGGCCGCCGTTGGCGGTGCCGAGGACGTTGGTGAGGTAGCGAAGATAGTTCTCCATGGTCGCCACCGCGCCCAGGCGGTTGAGCGCGCGGACCGCGAAGAAGGCGTCGCGCAGCCAGCAATAGCGGTAGTCCCAGTTGCGCCCCGAATCGGCCGCCTCGGGCAGCGAGGTGGTCATCGCCGCGATGATCCCGCCCGATTCCTCGAAGCTGCAGAGCTGGAGCGTGATCGCGGCGCGAACCACCGCATCCTGCCACTCGAGCGGCACCGCCAAGGCCCGCGACCACTCGCGCCAGTGGTCGACCGTCTTCTCGAGGAAGTCGCGCCCGGTCTCGGTAACCGAGCGGGCCAGGGTCTCGTCGGGCCCGAGGATCAGGGTGATGGGCTCTTCGAGAAAGAAGGGGGTCTCGTCCATCACATAGGCGAGCGGCGCATCGGTGGTGAGGCGCAGCGTGATCGGGGTGCCGACATAGCGAATGTGGTTCGAGCCGTGGGTCACCTCGGGCCGCTCGCGGCCATAGCGGCAGGCCGGGCGGAGCGCGATCCGGATGCGCGGCAGGCCATAGAGCGGGCGGACCAGGCGGACCAGCATGGCGGGGCGGAACATCCGCCCGTACTGGGCGAAGCGAGGCGCGAAGTCGGTGATCTCGAGCGCCGCGCCGCGCTTGTCGTAGAGCCGGGTGACCAGCACCGAGGTGTTCTTGAGGTAGTACTGCTCGGCCCGGGCGAAGTTGGCGATCTCGACCTGGTAGAGCCCGCTCCCGCCGTTCTCGATGTGGGCGGCGTCGTTGAGAAGCCGGCAGAAGACCGGGTCACCGTCGAAGCGCGGCAGGCAGCACCAGCTGATCCGACCGATGCGGTCGATCAGCGCCCCGATGGCGCAGTTGCCGATGACGCCGAGGTCGAGTGTGGACACGGGGGCTCATCCTACCTGTCGGCCGCGCGGTGCCCCCCGGGGCGGCGCCCACGGGGCATCGCTATCCTCGCCCTGGGGGCGTTTCGCCTTCCTTAAGCGCCGGTGGCTTCAAGCGCTGATGCGCGTCCCCGCCGGGGGCGCCTCGGGCCGGCGCATCAGCCACAGCAGCAGGACGAGCCCGGGGACCGCGACGGCGGTGCTGACGACGAAGAAGCTCACCCAATCGACCCGATCGGCGAGCCAGCCCCCGGTCGAGGCCAGTGCCGTCCGGCCAAAGGCCATGAACGAGCTCAGAAGGGCGTATTGGGTCGCCGTGTAGGCGAGGTGGCAGAGCCCCGAGAGATAGGCGACGAAGGCCGCCGAGCCCATGCCGCCCGAGAGGTTCTCGACCGCGATGGTCAGCCCCAGCATGGCGACCGAGTGGCCGACCACGGCCTGGAGCGCGAACATCAGGTTCGACAGCATCTGGAGAACGCCGCAGACTAGCAGGCTGGGCATCGCGCCCCAGCGGCCGACCATGGCGCCGCCGATGGCCACCCCGGCGAGCGTCGCGGCGAGGCCGAAGACCTTGCTGACCCCGGCGATCTCGCTGTTGGTGAAGCCCATCTCGACATAGAACGGGTTGGCCATGACCCCGGCGAAGGCGTCGCCGAACTTGTAGAGCAGGATGAACATCAGGATCGCCACCCACCCCGGGCGGGCGAGGAAATCGGCGAAGGGCGCGATCACCGCCCGCTCGATCCAGCCGAGCCAGCTTCCCCCGGGGCCTCGCTCGCTCGGCGCCTCGGGCTCGGGCGCCAGCAGCACCGCCGTCACCCCGACCCCGACGAGGGCGGCCATGACGGCGTAGACCGCCGACCACGGCATCCGGTCGGCGAGCAAGAGCGCCCCGGCACCGCTCGCCAGCATACCGAGGCGATAGCCGAACTGGGTAGCCGCCGCCCCCGCGCCCTGCTGGCGCTCGTCGAGGATGTCGATCCGATAGGCGTCGACCACGATGTCCTGGCTCGCCGAGACGAAGGCGACGACGAGCGCGAGCAGGGCAGCCGTCGCCGGGGCGGCGGCGACGTCGAGCGAGCCCAGCGCCAGCGTCGCCGCCATCAGCGCACCTTGAGTCGCGATCAGCCAGCCCCGGCGGCGGCCGAGAAGCCGGGTCAGCAGCGGCACCGGGGCGCGGTCGATCACCGGCGCCCAGACGAACTTGAGCGTATAGGGCAGCCCGACCAGGGCGAACAGCCCGATGGTGGTCTTGTCGACCCCCGAGCGTGCCAGCCAGATCGCCAGGGTCCCCGTGGTCAGCGCCAGCGGCAGCCCGCTCGAGAAGCCGAGAAAGAGGATGGCGACCATCCGCGGGTCGCGATAGACCGCGAGGGCCTCGATCCAGCGCTTCATGGCACTCCCGTTGTTGCGGCGGCGATCCTATGGACGCGCCCGCCCGCTGTACAGGTCCTGTCCGGCGTCAGGACACATCAATCGGCGCGATTTCGTGGGCGCCCGAAACAGCGGGCAGTCCGCCCTGGCTTGACTCCGGTTCGCCGAATCAGCCGGCGTCGCGCGGCGCCTCGATGGCGGCCGGGGCCTCGGCCGGGGCGAGCGCGCGGGGGGCCGGCGGCGCCTTCCACTCGAGCGCATCGAAGGCCCCGCAGGCCGGGCAGGTGCCGTGCCACTCGGCCGCCACCGCGGCGCACTCGCGGCAGATCCAGGCGGGGTCGGGCGGCGCGCTCGCGGCGCGCTCCAGCCAGCGCCGAACGGCCTCGCCGTCGCCGTGCTCGTGCTCCTCCAGGGTCGCCATCAGGCGGAAGGCGCGCCGGCTCGGCCGGGCCGCGAGCACGGTTTCCAGGTGCTGGCGCGCGGTTCCCCACAGCTCGGCCGCGAGCGCCGCCTCGGCATAGGCGAGATCGGCCTCCGCATCGCCGGGGGTCAGGGCGGCGAGGCGCTCGATCCGCTTGAGCCGGGCGATCGCGGGCTCGTCGGCGTGGATGGCGAGGTAGGCCACGGCGAGATCGGGGTGGGGGCCCGCCCGCCACGCCCGCTCGACGATCCTGGCGGCGGCCCGCGGCCGGCCCTCGTTGGTGGCGAGTGCCGCCGCCCGCGCGGCCGCGAACGCCAGCTCGGGGGCCAGGCGGTGGGCCTCCTGATAGAGGGTCGCGGCCTCGTCGCGGCGGCCATCGGCCTCGGCGGCATGGCCGCGCTCGGCCAGCACCACGGCGCGGCGCCGCGCGCCCTCGGCGCCGCCGATCAGCTTGTGCCGGCTCGCCGCCTCGAGGGTGCGTTGGGCGCCGAGCCAGTCGCCGGCCCGGGCCTCGAGGTCGAACAGGGCCTCGGCCGCCCATTCGGTG
>Ga0114931_10001649_pt1 | contig 28459 bp, 30 predicted proteins | sample 2SBtaG_FD_89579 | JGI IMG/M metagenome (GOLD analysis project Ga0114931, IMG submission 89579) | Deep subsurface microbial communities from Kolumbo volcano to uncover new lineages of life (NeLLi) - 2SBTROV14_V59a metaG | ecosystem: Environmental > Aquatic > Marine > Volcanic | place: Kolumbo... | reverse complement strand
TCCATGCCAAAGATGATTTAGCGCTGCGTTGGGCTGCAGAATATGGTCGCCTAGATGTCGTTAAAGTCCTCATCAAAAACGGCGCTAATGTCCACGCCAAGAATGATGAGGCTTTGCGTTGGGCTGCACAAAATGGCCATCCAAAGGTCGTCAATTATCTTAAATCAGCCGCTTGACAATATATTAAAATTTTGCTAGACTGTATTGAACGATAGGATAAAACTATGACTCCAATTGAGCTAAATAATATACTACTTAAATTCTCTCAATTTGGTCAGTTATCTGTTGTCAAAGAGGCCATTAGACAGGGAGCTAATGTCCATGCCAAAGATGATTTAGCTCTGTGTTGGGCTGCAGAATATGGCCATCTAGATATCGTTAAATTCCTTCTCAAAAACGGGGCTGATATCCATGCTTGTGATGATTTAGCTTTGCGTTGGGCTGCAAGATATGGCCATCAAGATATTGTTAATTATCTTAAATTAGCCGCTTGACATTGCATTAAAATTTTGCTAAACTGTATCTAAGTAGTGAGATAAAAAATATAGCTTAATTATCTGCTTTGCGGTATAATTATTTAAATATTATTAATTATTCAAAAGGCTAAATTAATATGAAAAAAAGCGAAATGGTAAGTAGAATAAAAAAATATTTTTACAACAACTCCATACATATGTGCGATACGACAATAAAAGAATTCATTGTTTTTCTTGAAGGGCAGGGTATGCTTCCTCCTAAAACTAAAATAGACACTATTATTAAGGGTGCTTCTGTCGCAGGTATGCATGTCAGTTACGACTATGATACGTTTAAAAATGTATGGGATAAAGAATAGTGAAAATTTTTTTTTACTTAATGTTATTATTAGGTTCCTTACCCGTTAAGGCAAATGTTGCAGTTAAATTAGGTTCGGGGATATTTCAATCTAATAAAAATGTAGCAGTTTATTCTTTATCTTATCGACACTATACTACTCCGTTCTTTTTTCAAAATGCTGAAGTGGGTTACTGGGTAGACAATAAGAAGAATTCAAAAAATTCTTATTATGAACAATATTCGTTAGGATTAAGAAAACGGATTTCTAGCTATTGGGTAGAGGGTCAAATGGGAGGTTCTATTGTTACTGGAGTAGATCAATATCTTTCGAGCGCTTTTGAATTTACAGAAGAAATATCTCTAGGCTATAAAAATATAGGAATCTCTATGAGACATTACAGTAATGCTGGATTAAGCAGCCCTAATAAGGGACGCAATTTTATTTTAATGGAATATTATTTAGATTTTTAATGCTTAACGTATTGTTGATAAGTCATGCATGTTTTTATTTGTCTAATATAAACAAAAACATGTGTAAGAAAACACTAGAAGCTACGAGTATACAACTAAAATCAAAAGATTTTTTAGATAAAACCGATAATTATATTAAAAATAATAGTAAAAAAATACTTTTAAACGGCTTCAGTAAGAATTTTTTATTTATTAGTGGTGTTATAGTTAACAGCATACAGAATAAAAACTTTAATTATAAGATTTTAAAAAATAACGGATTAAGACCCTCGCTATCTGTAAATTTAAATAGAAATATACAGTCGGTCTATTTTAATTGGAATTTTTAAGGTCAAATCTTTCTGATAACAGATAGACTATTTAAAAAAATGATTGCATGTCGTGGTAACTATGGTATATTAATAGGGTAAATTAAACAAAATAAGGAGCAATAAATATGGCAACTACTAGAAACACGCCCCCCCGTAATGCAGGCAAGCCCTTTAGTGAAAGGGCTGTTAATTTTATTCTACGCAATGCTGGAGAGATGAGTGCCTCTGCTATGGCAGGTAGGCTAGGACGTACTGTAAAGTCGGTACGAAGCAAGGCAGAACGTCTAGGGGTACCTCTATCGCTTGAGTGAATTATATAAGGGGCTTCGGCCCCTTATATTTTTAAAAAACCTTAAGGTTTGACCTTTAAATATAGATTTTAAAGTCTACACTAGGGATAATAGAAGGCCGACATTCGTGCCGATCGTGGTTATACCCTATGGTAGGCTGTAAAAAATATGCAGATACCCTCATTTTTTAGTGAAAAACGGAGCCAATATGCAATTTATTCCAGGTGATAAGATTATTTATACAAATAAAAGTTCTACATATAACGGTATAAAAGAGTTTACCGCTGTTATTTTAAGAGGGAACCCGAATACTTATATGTATACGATTGAATTTGATAATAAAAATCTCATTCCGCCCACTATGCAAGTGCACGAACATACATTGCGTATTAACAATATTATTCATAAAGCAATTCGTTCTGCTACGCCTATAAATAATATAACCCTTGAGAAGTCCCTAGATAAAAAAACATCGGATATAGATACCAACAAATATTGTCCTAAATGTAAAAATGAGTGGACTATTACAGACAGTATCTATAATCAATATTATGATTGTTTAAAATGTTCTATTAAAAGAGAAGACATTTTGAAACCATAATGAGGCTTAACATTATCAACAAAACTGGAAAGAATATCAAAATTATATTGATAGAGTAATCAAAGGAGATGCATAGTTACCAATAAAAACTGGATTAAAGCAAAAGAAATACATTTAGAAAAATATTTAAATTCTTTAACGTATAGTTCTCCTGTAAGCTTTTTGTTAAAATTAAAAATTATACATCCTAATGTTTTTAAAAATATAAAAAATAGTAGTTGCTTATTAAATCAATACATAAAGCTAAGGAATGAAGGCTTCAACAAATAAAGGAATTCTTATGTCGGTAGAAAATCACAAACCCTTAATATGGATTAATTCTTTTAAGGAAGAGGCTGTAAGAGACACTTTAAAACAAATAGATAAAATAGAATCGGATTACCCGGCCAGTCAGCCTATTGTGGTTCATATCGATTCTTATGGTGGTGCAGTACACGGTCTAGCTACTCTTTATGATAGAATTAAAAATCTAAATAGAGTTGTAGTTACCTATACATCATCTAAGGCGATGAGTGCAGGTGCTATTTTATTGGCTTCTGCAGGTACTCCGGGTTATAGATATGCCTCTCCACAAGCAGATATTATGATTCATGAAATTCAAGCGGCAGCGTTTGGAGACATAAAAGATATAGAAAATAATGTAAAATATTTACGTGCAATAAATAAAAAATGGATGCATATTTTGGCTAAATCTATGGGATTGAAGGGGGCTTCTGATATTAGAAGGCTCATTAAAGAAAAAGTTATCGGGCATGAAATATATTTAAGTGCCAATCAAGCTAAAAAACTTAATATAATTGATGAAATATGTAGTATAAAAATGGTTCCATTTTATGGATGGGATGTTGTTGTAAACAAATAAATATGTCAACCCCAAACCAATCAACAAAAAAGAAAACGATCTTTACTAAGCCTCAAGAAGATGTTTTAGTTAAACATATAGATAAATTAAGACAAGAATTGTATTCTGAAGTCAACAAGCTACAGGCTCAGTTAGACTTACTAGCGGATTATGTAGATAGTTTAGCTGAAGATTTGCTAGATCAACCAAAGAAAGAGTCGTTTTTTCAAAAAATGTTTGGTAAACAATAGGATAAAACTATGACTCAAACTGAACTAAACGATATACTAATTAAATTCTCTGAATTTGGCCAACTGTCTGCCGTCAAAGAGGCTATTAGACAGGGAGCTGATATCCATGCTGTCAATGATTTAGCTTTGCAATTGGCTGCAAGATATGGCCGCCTAAATGTCCTTAAACTCCTTATCGAAAATGGAGCTGATATCCATGCTTGTGATGATTTAGCTCTGTGCGTGGCTGCAAAATATGGCCATCTAGATGTCGTTGTAGTCCTTGTTGAAAACGGCGCTGATATCCACGCTGTCAATGATTTAGCTTTGCAATTGGCTGCAAGATATGGCCGTCTAAAAGTCGTTAAAGTCCTTGTTGAAAACGGAGCCGATATCCATGCTTGTGATGATTTAGCTCTGCGCGTGGCTGCAAAATATGGCCATCTAGAGGTCGTTGTAGTCCTTGTTGAAAACGGCGCTGATATCCACGCTGGTGGTGATTATGCTTTGTGTTGGGCTGCACACAATGGCCGTCTAAATATCGTTAAAATTCTCATCAAAAATAGAGCCGATATCCATGCTGATGATGATGGTGCGCTGCAATGGGCTGCACAAAATGGCCATCTAAGGGTTGCTAAATTTCTTGTCGAAAACGGAGCCAATATCCATGCTCATAATGATTATGCACTACGTTTGGCGGCAGCAAATGACCATCTAGATGTCATTAAGGTTCTTGTAAAAAACGGTGCCAATATTCATGCTAAAGATGATTTAGCCCTGCATTGGGCTGCAGAATTCGGCCATCAAGATATTGTTGATTATCTTAAATTAGCCGCTTGACATTACCCCTTATTTTTGCTATTCTGTATTTAGAAAGTGAGATAAAATTATGAACCAAACTGAACTAAACGATATACTAATTGAATTTTCTCGACTTGGACAATTATCTGCCGTAAAAGAAGCCATTAAAAAAGGCGCTAATGTCCACGCTGATAATGATTATGCTCTATGTTTGGCTGCATATCATGGCCATCTAGATGTCATTAAATTTCTTGTTGAAAACGGAGCCGATATTCATGCCGAAAATGATTTAGCTTTGCAATGGGCTGCACAATATGGCCGTCTAGATGTCATTAAGGTTCTTATCGAAAATGGAGCTGATATTCATGCCGAAGATGATTATGCTTTGCGTTTGGCTGCAGAATATGGCCATTCAAATGTTGTTAAAATCCTTGTTGAAAACGGCGCTTATGTTCATACTTATAATGATGCTGCCCTACGTTGGGCTGCAGCGGGTGGCCATCTGGATATCGTTAAATTTCTTGTCGAAAATGACGCCAATATCCATGCTGAAGATGATTTAGCTTTGCAATTGGCTGCAAGATATGGCCGTCTAAAAGTCGTTAAATTTCTTGTAAAAAATGACGCCAATATCCATGCTGATAATGATTATGCTTTATGTTTAGCTGCAGAATATGGCCAATTAAATGTCGTCAAATTCCTTCTCAAAAGTGGAGCCAATATTCATGCTAGGGATGATTTAGCTCTGTGTTGGGCGGCAGAAAAAGGCCATCAAGATGTTGTCAATTATCTTAAATCAGCCGCTTGACATAAATAACATTTTGAGGTATATATATAAATAGGCCCTTAGCTTAATTGGTAAAAGCACCCGTCTTATAAACGGGAGATCGTGGGTTCAAGTCCCACAGGGCCTACCATTTAAAGGATAGCATATGGAAAACAAAAAAGTATTAAACATTGATAAGTGTATGATATGTGGTGAAAAATCTGCAGTAGCATGTCATGGAATAATTAATAATGAAGTTTACAACGAATATTATTGTGATAAACACTATAATATGACGAAAAAAAAGAAAAAAAAGGATAACAAATGAATCCGCTGCTAACTCTTCTTGTAGGCCCACCAGGGTCTGGAAAAACTACTTGGGCTAAAGATTATTTAAAAACCCACAATAACAGAAATGATTTAGTCTATATTAATCAGGATATTCAGGGATCAGAATTACATTTAGAAAAATTCAAGGATGCTTTATCAAAAAAATACGACATTGTTGTTGATAGAATGAACTTTTCTAAAAAACAACGCAATAGATATATTAACCCTGCTAGACAAAAAAAATATGAAATTCGTATAGTTGTATTCCACACTCCTTACGAAGTATGTTTAGATAGAGTGATTAATAGAAAAAACCACCCTAGTATAAAGGATAAAGAGACAGCGATTAAAGCAATTGATCACTTTTTTTATTATTATTGGAGGGTAGAAGATCAAGAAGCTGATGAGGTGATTAGACTAGGATGGGCCGGTAAAGACACAGAACAGATTATTGTTTGTGATATTGACGGTACTATTGCCAATACCGATCATCGTCTTAAATATATAAAGCCAAACAAGACCGATTGGGATTTATTCTTTAAAGATATGGACAAAGACCCGGTTAACTATTGGTGTAAAGAGTTGTTGACAAGTATATCAGAAAGACATAGGGTAGTATTTGTTACGGCTAGACCTGCAGATTATCGGGATGTAACGTTAAAATGGTTAAGTCAAAACGGTTTAATGTTTGCAGGGTCACGTTTATTTACTAGAATGCGTATGGACTATAGAAAAGACAGTATTGTGAAAGAAATAATTTTAGAGTTTGAATTAAAAACGAGATATGATATACTATTCATAGTTGACGATAGAACTCAAGTTGTAAATATGTGGAGATCGCATGGTTATAACGTTTTACAATGTGCCGATGGAGGTTTTTAATGTCTAAGAAGATTATTTCTATTTTAATTCTATTGGGTTTGTATACTACTAGTTGTGGTCCCTACAAAGTTCAGGTAGAAGGGCCTACTAATCCTATAGAAGTAAATCTAGGCATTAACCTAGATACCCTTACTCAGTTTTTTTATGATTTGTGTAAATCTACGATGTCTGTTAATACTTCAGAGGATACACTGAATGCGTGTGCTAATGGCGCTGTAAATAATTTTTTATCCAAATTTAATCTACAAATAAAGTAATGAATTTAAAAAAACTAAACAATTTAGTTAAGAGTGGTTTTTTAAGTAAATCACAAAGTGAAGATTTAATATTGTATAATTATACAAAAAAGTGTGTCTATTCTAAGCATTGGGATAAATATACTATTAACTCTCGTGGAAATGTATACGACCTTAATGGGAAGCTAATAGCTAAATCCTTTCCAAAGTTTTTTAATTTTTCTGAATTAAGCACTTCTAAGGCACGCCTCTTAATGAAGAAAAAGAACTTTGAAGTATTGGAAAAGGTAGATGGTTCATTAGGTATAATTTTTAATTATAACAATAAATGGAAGGTAAATACAAGAGGTAGCTTTAATTCAGACCAGACTATAGAAGGACAGAAAATATTAAAACAATATGATTTATCTCAGATTGACAAAAAGTATACAATTTTAGTAGAAATTATATATCCTGAAAATAGGATAGTTATAGATTACGGGAAAGAAAGAAGATTAGTATTATTAACTGCATATGATGTAACTACAAAAAAAGAAGTGGATAGTACAACTTTATTAAATATTCATAGTAAAACTAAAATTCCCGTTCCTAAGAAATTTAAATTTAAAACCATAGAAGAGGTGATGAATTATCAAAAAAACTTGTCTTTTAAGGAGGAGGGCGTGGTAGTTAGGTTTGAAGATGGATATAGGGTTAAGTTTAAATCCGAAGAATATTTAAAAATAGCCTCTTTATTGGCCCATTTAACTCCATTAGATTTTTGGAAACAAATGAAGAACGGTAAGATTCCTATCGAAATAATTATTAAAACGCCTGAAGAATTTAGGGAAAGGGCAGAAAATATATCTTGTGCTTTAGAGAGACAATATAGAAATCTTTATAAGGAAATAACTACAGAATATAATTCTATTATAAGTAAATTCTCAAAATCCGAAAATATAAAGAAGAATATAGCATTGCACGCTGATAAAGTTAGGCATCTTCCAGCTATGTTTTCTGTTTTTGATAACAATATGGAGCGGTTAGATCATTATATAACGAAACGTATTAGACCCACCAATAATCAATTTACCAAAATATAGTATGGTATATAATAAATATGGAAGATGTTGAAAATAAAAATCTAGATCCTCATACTGAATTTGAAACAAAATATAGAGTAAACGGCGATATAGAACAGCCGTTTAAATTTCTAATTATGTCCTTAGAAGAAAAATTAGGTAAATGGGAATTTACATATGCGGAAGGTCCGGATTATTATTATACCAAATCTGATCGGTCCTTTGGTAGATATAGAAAGGCCATTAATCAAAAAATGGCCTGGTGGACAATGAAGGAGAAGCCAGAGGGAGCCAGGCATAATATTAAACGAAAAGAAGTGAACTGGAGGGTGGATGTAACACCCTACAATACAATACACGAAGGTGCTGTAATGCAGGGATATTCTTTAAATTTTAAAATATATAAGGTATGTCATATTTATAAATTTAAAGAAGCTACTTTTGTATTTTATAGAGTGATTGATTCAGATACAAATAAACCCGATCATTTTATCGAAATAGAATTAGATGAAGAAACTATAGGTAGTTTAACTACAAGCGAAGCTTGGGAAAAAATAAAAAAATACGAACAACTACTGGAACCTCTAGGTATCACTTATAGAAACAGATTAAATAAATCATTATTTGAAATGTATAGAAGGGATATGTATGAATAAAAAGGATAGGGGATTAAGATTCGATCAAGGAAAAATAAGGGTTGATCTTTTATCCCCTATTTCCATGCAGGGGTGTGCTAGCGTGCTCACCTTTGGTGCTAATAAATATGAAGAACATAATTGGCGTAAGGGTATGAAGTGGAGTAGGGTAATAGGTAGTCTATTACGTCATACTTTTCTATTTATGGCCGGAGAGGATATTGACAAGGAGTCGGGGTTACCTCATGTAGATCATATTGGTTGCAATGCCATGTTTTTACAAGAATATTTTAGACTACATAAGAATTTAGACGATAGGTGGAAGGTAAAACAATAATAGGCCTATGAATAGACATAAATTAAATAAAATATTATTTAAATCTCCCCAATTCGGTCGATTAAGTTTTGTGGAAGAGGGCGTCTTTTGCTAGTGCGGATCTTCTCTCTGATCTTTCTTCTATTTTTTGCTTGACTCTATATTATTAATATGGTATTTTCTATATATCGTTGTAGTCCTTGTAAAAAACGGAACTAATATTTCTAATCGAAATAGTATAAAAATGAAAATAAAGATAAAAAAACTCAATGAAAACGCTAAAATACCTTATTATCAAATTGCAGGAGATGCTGGATTAGATTTAACCGCTACTTCTAAAAAATATAATATAACAACTGATAGTTATATATATGGAACGGGACTTTCTATAGAAATACCCAGGGGGTATGTGGGCTATTTATTTTCTAGAAGTTCTATTTATAAAAGGTCGCTATATTTATCTAATAGTGTAGGCGTAATTGATTCTAATTTTCGTAATGAAATTAAGGTAATATTTAAAAGGATTAGCTTTAAAGAACACGGATATGAAATTGGGGATAGAATAGCACAATTAATTATAATGCCGATTCCACATATAGAATTTGTTGAATCGGACACGCTATCTGACACTGAAAGAAGCGGCGGGTTTGGCAGTACGGGTAAATAATTAATTTTATTGCAATCTTATAATATATGGCATTATCTAAAAACGATAGAATATCTATTTCTAAAAAAATAATCGATATCCCTAAGCAAAATAAACAAGCCGATTTAACAATTGACAAATTGAATATAGAAAAACAAAAAGCACAACAAGAAGATGATGCTAATAAAAATTTAGCAGACCCCGTTACCGTTTTAATTAATTTATATCAAGCCGAATTAGAAAATTATACCGGTAACGGCCATACTCAACTAACCGAACAGTCCATATTGGATTCTGCAGATAAAAAATTTCAAAATGCGTTTTTCCCAAACGATTCTCAAACGGCCTTACCGGATATATCCGGAGGTATATGGAAATTTTTTCAAGCATTTAGTGGAGGTTTTGCTGTTGGCAAAAATTATTTACAAGCCTATTTGGGCGTTCAAAGTGAACAAAGTATAATTAACGATATTAATGCAAAGGTAGGGGTTGTCGAATCTTTTAGTGATGTAACCAGGAGTACTGGACAGAAATGTACTTCTGGGGTCTGTTCTTTACCTGCTTATGATAATTCTTCTGACTGTACGGCTAACGGCGGAACGTGGACCCCCGGAATAGATAACATTGTTACAGATATCGATATGCATACGGCTGGTACCGATTTAATTAATGCAATACAGTCTTGGGAAAATTTTATTAATGCTACTTATAGTAATATTCCAACCGCCGTCGAAGATTCTGACACCACTCGATCCACTGAAAACGATAGCTCTAGAGCTGATATAACCAATTCTCTTTCTATTATCAATACTTGGCAAGGTAGAAATGATTATGATACAACCCACGGTACTACTACATGTATAGCATTTAATAGTTTAGATGTAAGCACGCTTAATCCTACAAAATTTAGAGCCGCTGAACTACAAGCAATAAAGGATGAAATTGTAGCTAGACAAACATTTATATCCACTAGAATATCACAAATAGATGGTTATTTAGGTACTGTTAGTCAGAACTTCTCAACAGGCGAAATAGTATCTGCTAATGGTTTTTATGGTAAAAGATTCAGGGTATTGGAAAATAGATTAAATATTATAGGAGGATCGTTAAGCAAGCTTAGGGGATTTGAAAGGGGTCAGGACGCACAAACCCAAATTAAAAACGCAAATGCTAATACGTTAGCCTCATATACAGATTTTATTTTAGCTACAGCTTTTAGAGCACCCGCTACAGGGAATAAAATAGTCCATGTATTGGATTCGACTGGTTTTTCTGTATCTGATAATATATATATAGTAGCCAATGATCAGCCTGAAATTTCTACAATATCGTCTATAAACGGAAATACCATTACGTTATCGGATGTCGTTCCTAAAACATACAAGCAGGATTTAGGAGCAAGGCTATATAAGATTTTGTAAATCTTTTTTAGAAGAGGCTGATAATATATCCACTAAATGTAATATATTGTTTTCAATTTTTCTTATTTCCATAAAATATTTATTATCCGATATTTCTTTATTCAGGTGTTTTTTCTCTAGTTCCATATTTGTTGCTGAAATTTCACACTCTTTAGCATACTGTAACTCTAAACACTTAAGAATAGATTCGCTTAACTCTTTTGTTTTTAGTTCACTATAGCCTTCGGATTTTTCAAACTTTTCTATAATTAGTTTTGTTAAATAAACCAAATCCATTATCAATTATCTAAATATTTCAATGTGTTAAAACCAAACAGCTCGTTAATATAGTAATTATGATGAAACTTTATACAATAAAACGATAATACATAGGGGTTCATATAAGAAATAGGGCATCCGTCAGATAGTAATTTATGTGTTTTAAAAACGCCCAATTTAAATAAAAATCTATCAATCCAAGACATAATCATGTAATTATATGACGAATAAACATGTTCTCTATTTAATACACAATGCCCTAATTCATGAAAGATTAACTGCTCTCTAATCAATTTGGAGGTATTGGATTCCCACCATGTAGGGTCTATATCGATTTCTCTAAAAAAGAAAGATTTAACACACATTCCCACAATTGAACTTTTATTATATTTCTTAAACCCCATGGTAATTTTATATACATCATAGGGGCTTACGATACCCTTAGAATCTTTAATAAAATCATCGACATAGGGTTGTAATTGTAAAGCCACACCTTTGTGAATTGGATGCGTTCTGATGAGTTCTTTTTTAGATACACAAGAAGTCGATATACATATAAGCGATATTGTTAATATATAATTAAATATTTTTTTCATTTGATGCCGTCTACCTTATCGTTATAGGTTTTAGCCTTGGTTCGCTTAGAACAGTTGTCACAGCACCTATAATATCTAATTCCGACCCTGTTTTCAAAAATAATTAGTCTCAATACGCCCATATTACAGTTATAGCATTTCCAGGCTTCTTCTTTTTGTGCTTGGTCTTTAGTTGCCCGATCAATAGATTTTTTTTCTTTTTCTTCTAATTCTTGTTTAATGATAGTGTTTTTTAAATTATCATACTGATCTAGATCAATTCTATTAATAATTTTACGTAACTGTGCGATTTGTTTTTTTAATTTTTTATTTTCTTTTTTTAACTTCTGCTCTGTTGTAAACTCTTTATCGGTCTTCTTTACCGCCTTTGATAACCTTGAACGTGCGTAGTCTTTTCTCATGTATTTTCCTATTTTTGTAGTTTTTTTTAAGATTACAATAGTTTATTCTTATAGCGAATATTAATATTGTAACTAGTAGAGTTATATAAGGAAGAAAAAATAGACATATTTTTTTAAAATCACTCATTATTTAGATTTTTCTCTATAATTTTTTTGTTTCTCTTTCTGCTATATCTTTTCTTAGATATGAAGATAAAACTACCCGGAGCGGTAGGAATTCTGATTCCTAATTTCTTTAAAAAGGTCACGGGCTTATTCTTATTTGACTTCTTTTTTTTCATAATAGCAAATCCATAAAAATGTAATCTTATAATATATATACCACATTTCCTACCTAATAGTTTATCAAATTATGAAAATTTAATAATAATTAACAAATGGCTAATTTATTAACTAATATTAACAATTTTATCAATAAAGACTTATTAGGGATCGATAATAAACCCACTAGTTTGGGTGGTTCTGCGGGTCTTCCGTGGTCTGTCGATCCTAAAATCAATAAAAATGAAATATTTTGGCCACCTATAGATATTAAATCTGATAGATGGGATAAACTCTACCCTTATAGATTGTTGGTAGTAGATGTTACGGGTGGCGGCAGAAAAATATTAACCGGGAAGGCTAGTTCTAAGGGTAATGTTGCCAATAGTAAAACAGCGCAAAGCGGTATAGAATATATAATTACTCAATATAATGAAGCTGGTAAATGGGAAATGGTTTTACCCATCACCCCTCAACAATTACAGATACAAGATCGATTTGCTATCAACTTATCAGCTACTATGAGAGGCGTAGTTGAAGAACACAACGGTGTTAAATTTAAAATGATAAATATGTCTGGTACTACCGGTATATGGCCTAAAAAACCTACTATAGCTGGTTCAATTAACAATCCGACTACGTTAGCGGGTAAGATAGGTAGGAATATAGGTAGCGTTTTTGGTGGTACACTACAGGCCGCAACTAGTTTTATTGGAAATGTTAATAATGTATTAAACGTTGCTCAAGGGAAACATGCCAATTCACCCCCTAAAGCAGACGAGCCGGGCAAAACCAACGCAGGAGAGTTTTCTACCGGATATTGGCAGGCCATGTTTTTAGGACAATTTCTTGAAAGATATGCAGAATTAAAAAAAGACCCTAATAATAATAATTTAAGATTGGTATTCGATATACCTAAACAAAATCAATCATTTGTGGTTTCTCCGATTTCCTTTTCTATGAACCAAAGCCAACAAAAACCAAATGAAATGCTGTTTAGTGCACAGTTAAAGGCATGGCATAGAATCGATCTAAAGGCAACGCCTAACGCGGCAACTAATAATCTGCCTACTATAACTACCGACCTTTATCAGGATATTGTTAGAACTTTAGGGGCTACTAGAAGTACTCTATCTTCAGCCAATAATCTGCTTAAGGCCGTTAGGGGTGATTTTCAACATAATATTTGGAACATTATAAGGCAGACCACTTTGGCAATTAAAGATGGAGCCGACATAAGCCGTACCGCTTCGGATTTACCAAAACAGCTTGTTGCAGATTATAAATCAACAATAGAAAATTCACTTTTTAATAAAAATTATTTTAATACGCAAATTAAAACAACTCCCTATACAGCTTCTACTTCTGGAATAAATTCGTCTGGAGTAGGTGACTCCCAATCAACCGCTAAGGGAGGGGCGAGGGCTCAAGATGGAGGTGCCATAAATGATTTAATTTCAAATAGACGATTAAATGAAGGATTATCTAGAAATCAAATAGAAAATGGAGCATTAGGGGATGCTGCAATTCAAAAGCTTCAAACAAACCCGATAGATAATATATTTGATAATCCCAATGAGCATTTTGATTTATTTGATAATATTTCATTAGATTCGCTTACCTTAACTCCTAAACAAAAAGATCTATTTGAAGAAGAATTGGCTAAGGTAAGGATTTTAACCATAAACGATTTTAGAGAGTATAGACAAGAACTCTTAAAATTAGTAGATGATATTGCCAACAATTATGGAGCTAGCGATTCTACTTATGCCCAAATTTATAATCTTCAAACCCCTAAGATAAGATCTGTTCCATTAAGCGTTCAGGAGAACGAGGTGATGGAATCATTATTTAATGCAATTCAGGCTTATGATGCGCTTATTGCCACTAAACAATATGATGATTTGAATATAGAAAATCCGTTAGAATATGTAGGCGGATTAGCAGATGAGGCAGGTATTGATTTTGAAACTTTCCCGTCTAAACAATTGCAGCCAGTACCGTTTGGTTTAACTATAGAAGAAATTGCAGCTAGATATTTAGAAGATTCTAATAAATGGATAGAAATCGTTACGTTAAATAATTTAAGATCACCGTATATTGATGAGGATGGTTTTGAATTGTCTCTATTATCTAACGCTCAAGGGCGACAATTCAATATAGACAACTCAAATAATCAGTTTTTTGTAGGTCAAAAGATAATATTACAATCTTTAATCGTGCCACCTTTTAGTAGGAAAATTACAGATATCGAAAAAATAGGAGATAATAATTATTTAATTACGGTAGACGGATTGGCTAATTTAGATATATTAACACTATCAGATCAGGCTAAAGTTAAAGGATTTTTACCAGGAACCGTAAATAGCCAAAATCAAATTTATATACCGGTCAATTTACCAGCTCAATTAGATGATAGAACGTTTGAAATACCGAATCTAAACAATCCTAATTTAACTAAAATATCTAAAGTAGATTTTTTATTAACTGATAATTTTGATGTAGCTATTAATTCGGTTGGTGATTTTCGTTTAGCTAATGGACTAACTAATTTAGTTCAAGCATTAAAAATGAAGATAAGAACAAAAAAAGGAACACTTTTAAGACATTTAGATTTTGGATTGGGTATAAATTATGGTATATCTGTTGCAGATGTTGAAAATGGTATTATAATTGACGAAATGAATCAAATGATTAAATCAGACGATAGATTTGATTTTATAGAAAAGATAGATATTACATTAAAAGCCCCCACCCTAACTGTAGATATGGTCATAAGTCTAGCAAACGATACTGGAGTAGTTCCAATTACTTTTTCGACTAGGTTATAAATAATGGCAGGACAACCAACACCCAAAAGCTATCAGCAACTCTTAGGCGATATTTTAGCAACATATCTGTCTAAAATAGGCGTAAACGATCTTAATGCGGGCTCTGTTTCAATTTCTTTTTTTGAAACCGTAGCTCAGGCCATTTATCGTGCGTCTGGAGATATTTTTTCCATTTTAAGAGACGCTTCTGTAGACAGGGCAACAGGAGAGGCGCTCCTTAGAATTGCTGAGGAAGAAAACGTTCGTATTGATACTGCTCAACCAGCGACCGGTAATGTAACGATAACAGATTCTAGTTTTAATAAAATTTCCACAAAAATATATTCCGGTAATCCTCCCCCCAATATAGGCTCAACATCTATTGACGTTTCGGACGCTTCTAATTTTAGCAGTAGTGGTCAGCTTTATATAGGGCGCGGTACTTCAAATATCGAAGGGCCGATTTCTTATTCATCAATTACTAATATTGGTAGTTATTATAGAATTAATTTGGACACGCCCACCACTAAATACCATAACAATTCTGAAACCGTAATTTTAGCCCAAGGCGGAGTAAGAAATATTGCATCAGGAACGGTTGTAAAAACAGTTTCTGCGGGTTCGGGATTAGATATTTCTTTTTCTATAATTCAGGCCGCTACTATTTTAGATGGCGAAACGACTATAATCGGAGTTAATGTTGTTGCACTAGAATCGGGTAGCGACGGCAATATACCAACCAATTCTATTAAAGAGTTTATTTCTCCTCCATTTGGTGGTGCCACGGTTACAAATAGTGAACCATTTACAACTGGCAGAAACGATTCTACAGATGAAGAAATAAGAAACAAAATCAAAAAGGCAAGAATATCTAAAGGATTGGGTACAGCCTTAGCAATAAAAAATGGAGTAATTGGAATACAGGCCCCTGATGAAAACGCAATTGTTACATCGGACGAAATTTTATCAGATAGTACACAAACCACTTTGTTTATCGATAATGGACAGGCATTAGAAGAAAAATCTAAAGGAGTTGGATTAGAATATATTATAGATTCTGCATTGGGCGGAGAACAATTTTTTCAATTGGCAACGGGGGGATCGCAAACCTCTATAGCAAAAGCCGCACTAATATCTAATAATACTTCACCTTTTGCTATTAATCCAAACGATAAATTATCCATTTTAGTAGGGGGGATATTAAGCGAACATACTTTTCAGGAGGGTGACTTTAGATCTAATGGCTTTGTTACGGCTTTTGAGGTATCGGCTTCTATTAATGCCAATTCCGATTTATTATTCTATGCTAGAACAATTGAAAATGGAACTAAAATAAATCTTCAGTCTAAATCTGAAACAAACGAATTTATACAAAAAATAACACCTACCGTTGGAGTGGATGCAGGGTTGGCATTAGGTATAGCCAGTACAGAATCTCAAACACTCAGGATTTATAAAAATAATACACCTCTAAATAGAAACGGAAGATCGGCGATCATAGAGTCTGACCCTCAAAGCGCTTGGTCAAATAGTATTGCTAGTGGGGATACGTTAAAGATATCCGTAGACAGTACCGACCCTATTACCTATACTATAACCGATAATGATTTTTTAATAGAGGGTACGTATGCTACTGTTTCTAATACTAATTCGTTGCAGTCGTGGGTTAATGTTTTAAACAATAAAATAACCGGAATAACAGCCTCGATTAATGGAACACAAATTGCCTTATTGTCTAATTTAGGAGCCAATAGTAGATCTAAATTAGAAATCGATAACACTTCTACCTTGGTTACCAAGGGTATGTTTAATTCTATTCTTGGTCTGACTTCAAGCGGCAAAGAAGCTGATTTTACATTATCCAGAAATACCGCACAGTTAAAATTATCTAAGGCCCTAAATACCGGAGACAGTCTAGCCGCTGGGAGTGACTTTACCGAAGCAAAAATACAAAGTAGTCCTATATTGGGCGGAAATGTCACGCTATCGTCTGATGCAGATTTGTGGTTCATTATAGATAATGTAGAAGCCGCTATTATTACACATGGCGTTAGTACTGATAGCCTAGTAACTGTAACCAAAGAAGCTTCGGATGTTATCAGGTTTAGATCGAATGTTAATAATGCTTTTGGCAACGTCCAGGCCGGAGATTATGTTATTATATGGTCCGAAGAACTAAATCTAAACAATAAAATCGAAGGCAGGGTCCATGGTGTCGGTACTTCTTCTTTACCTAACGATTATATTGAGGTTAAAACAACAAATACAGAATGGAATGCTGCTGTTGCTGAAGGACCGATTACATTTTCTGAGGGTCTTACCTTTGTAAGATCCGATATACCTCCTCAAAAAATATCTATAGCCGCCGGTACATATAATATAAATATAATAGCTTCTAATATTCAGGATATTTTATTAGGCGCAAATGTTTCGACCGTAGACGATGAAGTAATTATAATTTCTAGCAAAAACAAAAATCTATCTGATGGCAGTGTATTGCTGGTAACCCAAAACGCCCCATCTAAAAATTTAAATTTTACACCCGGCGATATGGGTAACTCTAATTTTTCACATTACGCCTTTATAAGAAATATTTATGCTTCAACGGCCTTTCCTGCTTTTATATTTGGTTCAATGGCAGACGAAAGAAGTGCTGATATTCCTACTGCGTATATACCAGATTTTCAATCTGCTATTAATTTAGTGTCATTAGGCATAGATCCGAATCTAATTGTTGCTATGCAAAATCCCTATTTAAGTAATGGTATGTATATAAATGATATGCAGTCTTATGATGAAACTGTACAAATAGATTCAATAGATAGTGGCGGAACAATTGTTAACATTGATCAATCCCAAACCATTAGAAGAATTAGAGTTGGAGATAGATTTTATTTATTGAATCCGCTTAATTTTGCATATAATGATTCTATTACTGCGGTATTAGATAATAACGCGTCCGATAAAACCTTTCCGATTAATCTATACAGAAGAGCTATCACCAATACAACCATGCCGGTGAGTTCTAATCAGTTTAGAGCATACGATATAGACGCCGGTAGTACAATAGAGTTTAGCGACTTTTTTGGATCTTCATATAGTTTTAAAAACTACAAAGCCCTAATGCAGGCTAAAAATATAATAGATCCTAATTCTGCTATAGACGAAGATGCTATATTATTCAGATCTGCAATTTGGGGTAGGGGAGGAGAAAGATATAAAATCGGATATACATATCCAGCCGCTGCCAATCAGAGTATTTCTAGTTCTATATTGGTTAAAGATACAGTAGACATAAATGTTTCTCTAAAATCAGGCGCTTCTATTCCTAACAATATTGACGGTACTACCCAATGGGATGTAACTGTCGCTAATAATACACCTTCTGTCGGTATAGAAGAAGCCTCCTATACTTGGAATTCTACAGGTACAGATCCGGCTATGGGTACTTTAATGGTAGGAAATTATGTTACCATTAATTCTAATGGGGCGTTTAATAGTGCCAACTTAGGTACGTTTAGGATTGTATCGGCTACTTCTACTTCCTTTACTGTTAGAAAGCCTAACGGAACTTCTGTAGCGGAAACTGGAATATCCACTTTAACCACTGACACTATTCGTTTATATGAAAATTCTGATACAACCGCTCAAGAAATAACAACCTACGTTACCGATAATTTGTCAAATTGGATAACTGCAGAATTATTAAACGATAACGGATCTACTGGTAGTGGAGTAATATCGCTCAGTACATATGAAGATAATAGCTTCGTTAGCGATAGTGATTATATCCATCTTTTGGACGGCATCAATTGGATTTCAACTTCCGTATTGGCCGCTAGCGCACCTAATTACCAATTTCAATTTAAAAATAATCTAGATCTTTTTAGCTTTGACACCAACACTCCTAATGCATATAGCATTAATAATGGAGAAGAAATTAGATTTATTCCGACTACCATATCGCAAGTAGTGGATTTTATTAATACGCTAGCTGTTAGTGGTTTTAATACATTAGGTATTATTAATACCGCTCTAAGAGAACAAAGGCTGCAATTATCTACTCAAATTTTAGGGTCAACTGGCGCTATTAAAATTTCAGGAGGAAGTGCGAATATTTCTGCTGCAAATATAGTTGGGGTAGCTAATTTAATAAAGGATTCAGATTTCATTAAGGTAAATGTCGATAAATCTGTATCCGCCGGAATACCTACCGAATCTTGGATAAAATTAGAAGCCACCAATACACAGAAAAAGGTTACAGGGTTTAGCTTTACTACTCAAGCCACTATTACCCCTAACGATCCTACGTCCAATCATTCTAGTATATTATTGGCAAATAGAGAAATTACGGATAGATATTTTGGGCAACCAAGAAATAATTTTAGAAGTCGTTCTAGAGCTTTTCATGTAGAAAAACATGGAAAATTAGTTAATATTTCTTGGGATGGTATTACAGGTGCTGATCCTGTTTTTACCAAAAATGTAGAAATAAATGATTTGGCTGCTGGAAATATCTCTATTTCGTTTAATTCTTCTACAGAATCAACCGAATATAGTGTTACGTCAGGAAGTATAAATTTTTCAGAAGTAAGCATTGGTGATGCGGTCGTTATACAGAATTTTGTCAATACTGAAAATAACGGCACGTTTAACGTCAATGGTATTTCAGATGACGGTTTAACGTTAAGTGTAGATAATTTAAATGGAGTGGATGCTGCTTCTGCCGCTATTAGTACTGGAGATATTGTCATTACAACTGGAATAGAGGAAGGCGATAGTGTAAATATTACTAGCCCCTTTGATATTCTGAATCAAGGACGATTTAGAGTGATTAGAAGATTTAACAACAGTATTTATATCGACAATCCCCTAGCAACAGAAGAAAGAGTGGTCGTATCCGATAATTTACGTTCGTTAGGTTTTTCCTCTACTACTCAATTTGACGTTACAGTAAACGGCGATATGAAAATTGAATGGAATACTAATGGAACCGCACCCACGTTAATAAATGCTAAAATGGGCGATGAATTAACTATCGGAACGGCATTTAATGTTGCCAATCGCGGTATCTTTATGGTAACAGAATCTGGTAACAATTATTTAAAGGTTGCTAATGCTAAGGCTGTTGCTGAATCTGCTATTGTTGTAACCGGAACGGGCGGTGATGTATTAGAATGTCAAATTCCGGCAATGACCTTTGGTCCATATGAGAATACAATTGTAGGCGATGAATTAATTATTACTGGTGATGTACTGAGTAGTTCCAACCAAGGAACCCATGCGATATCAGAGGTTTTGTCTAAAAAGCAAATAGTCGTAAGCGATATATTAACAGCACAAAGTTCGGTTCAATTTAGCAATCTATTTGCTCAAGTATTCATTCAAGAAGGGTCTCCGTATGTAGGGTACAAGAAGGTATACAATAAAGCAGTAAATCCTGCCAATTCCCAAAGAGAATTACTGGTTTTTGATTCTAAAAATCAATATGAGAAAATAATAGAATCCGCTAATATTTCTGCTACCGTACAGGGAAAATTAGGGTTTACAGAAGATACCATAATTGGATTTGATGCTTATAAGTATAATACAGGATTAATACGGCAAGCAAACAAAACTATATATGGAGACCCTAGAGATCCTGCTAGTTTCCCTGGAATTGCAGCTGCCGGTGCTGAAATATTTATTAATCCTCCGTTAATCAGAAAAATTCAAGTATCGGTCAGTATTAGGGTTAAAACGGGAGTACCGTTTACATATGTATCAGAACAGGTTAAAAACAACATTGCTGCGCTGATTAATTCTAGTCCTATTGGACAACCTATTGCAATTTCTGATATAGTTTCTACTGTTAATTCGGTTTCTGGAGTAACTGCCGTTTCAATTAGCTTTCCACAATTTGATACTACTCATGATGTTATTGTTTTGAATCCATCAGAAAAACCATTTATTTTAGATACAGTAAATGATATTACAGTTAGCAAGGTTTAAAATATGACAGATAAAACAACCAAAGAAAAACAAAGGCTAAGAAGTTATTTAAATCCTTCTATTGACGGCCCAAATACAGACGCAATTTTAGAAGCTATTGCGCATGGTACAGAACATCTTGTTAGTAATGTAGAAGCTATTAATAATTCGCTTTATATAGTTACTTCTCAAGGTAGTTATTTGGATCAGAGAATGTCAGACAGAAACATTACTCGTCCAGATAATGTAGGCTTGTCCGATGATCTTTTTATAGAAATCGGTATTCAAATTTCCAATCGAAAACAAGTTAGGGATTTGATATTAAATATTTTGAGAATTATGTATGGTGAAGAGTTTACTAGGGCTACCATAAATTCTAGCCAATTAGAGCCATACGCCTTGAAGGATGGCGATCGTTTAATAATTCAGTACGATGATAAATCTGAAAATGTAGAAGTAAATTTCGATAGTTCTCAATTTTCCAATATTGCATCGGCAACAGCACAAGAAGTAGCCGATGCTATTACGAAAAAAATTAGACGCTTGGGGAAAAACGGATCTGCTCTAGCAAAAGATAATGGATCGGGAGGCTATATAGAATTAATTTCTGAAACAGACGGTCCTGCTTCCAGTATTAGGGTAATGGGCGGTAGGGCACAAAACGTATTAAAATTTCCAGAAGTTAGACCTACATCGGCAGCAATATCAACCCAATGGACCTTAGAATTGATTGCTGGCGGTATAATAAGAGCTACGTGGAGTGGGGGGGCAGACCCCTCTATAGGTAAAATTAGAAAAAACGACTATGTAAATATTTTTGGTACTTCTTTTAATTCTGATAATAGAGGAACCTTTACTATTACTCGTGTTCATGGTGGATTAATTAATGACGCTTATGTCGAGTTTGAAAATCCTAATGGTATATCTGAAACAGTAGTACAGGGAACTAACGATGCTATTTTATTTTATAATCCTGTTAGAAAAACCATCAATAGTAAGGTAAATTTTGCTACAGCTTATCAGGTTGAATCCAGAATTTTAGAAATATTCCTTCCTGCTACAACTAAGGTTGTAAGAAGAGATAGAAAAGGATCTGCACATATTCACGATACAGGTGCTTCGGGAACCGGGAATGAAGGTCCGTATATATATGATACCTCAAAGCCTTATATAATTGGACAAGAATCCGCACTAACTACGTCCGAAATCAATTCGAGTACTTCTAGAATCATAAACGTAGATAATTCTTCTGAATTTCCAGATTCGTCGGGTTTTTTAGTTTTTGGATTCGGGACTCAATTAGAAGAAGGCCCAATACCTTATATTGCTAGACCTTCTTCTAGTTCATTGATTGTTGATCCTTCTTACATATTTAAAAACGTGCATTCTTCGGGGACAGATGTAGCATTAATATCTCAAAATTATGCAATTGATCCAGCATCAGACGGCTCTGATTATCAACTCTATATAACAGATGTTGTATCGGGTAGGCTGTATGCAGAAGATACTATAAATTTAGTCGCGGCAACAGGAATTAATATTATTATAAATATTCTATATCCGAACCCTGTAGGGTTAGAAAATTGGCAGGCAACTAGTGATATTAAGAAGTCTAAATGGCAACAGGTTTTTGGACCCGATCCATCATAGGAAATAAAAATGGCTAGATCTTCTACAGTTTTAAAGGGTCCAGAAATTAAAGTGTACATATCCGGTAAGCTATATGCGGAAGTACAGTCTTTAAATTATACAATCGATTATGGGGAACAAGAAATATACGGCATTGATTCACAGTACCCACAGGAGATAGCCCCAACTAGATTGTCAGTTCAGGGGACTATCAGCGGAGTTAGAGTAAAATTATCTGGTGGATTACAGTCCTATCAGGCCAGAACTAGGATTAACCAAATTTTATACGCCCCCTATAGTTCGTTAAGAATAAAAGATAGGGCTTCGGATGCAGATTTGCTATGGTTACCGCAAATGAAGGTCATTAACGAATCAATATCCGTTGAGGCTAAGGGGGTGGCAAGATTAAGTTTTACATTTAAGGGGATAATCCCCTACAATGAAATTGATTTATCTTTGTAACGGAGTATATTTATAATAACAATCTTTTATAGTATCCCTGCAAAATCTAAAGGATAATAATGGCAATAAAAAGATCAGAAAATTGGCTTAATCAGCAAAGAGTAGACGTTCCACATATACGTTCTATAGAATCTGCTGTAAGAAATGATTTTGATGATTTATCTAAATCTCTATTAATAGGAGAAAATTCTTCTTATATTATTAGAGGTTTTAAAATAAACATGACTGGGGCTATTAATTCTTCTGCTAATAGTTTGCAGATGATCGTAGCCAACAGTGCAATTTTACACGGTACCTCTAATGAATCGGGTACTTTCTTTGAAATTCCCTCTTCTGAACCCAATCAAACTCTAAATTCTAACGTAAATACTAATGTTTCTGGATCGTTTACTCCAAGTGCAATAAATTATGTTGGATTTGAATTTCAGAGATCGATTGATAATAGTACCGCCTCTCAGGTATTTTTTTGGAACCCTGCAAGTAAGATAGAGTTTAGTAAGAATATACCATTATCAGAAACCCTTAATTATCAATTGGTTATTACTTCTTCTGTTTGGAGTTCTAACGTTGTTCCGATTGCTATTATAGAGACGGACGCTTCTAATAATGTTATAAGCGTAGAAGACCGGCGTTCAATGTTATTTAGATTAGGGACTGCCGGATCAGCCACCCCTAATCCTTTTTATGTTTACCCCTGGAATCATGATGCAGAAGGCAGAGTAGAAAACTTTTGGAAGTCTACTTCTTCTTCTAGCTCTCCATTTAATGGTGGTGATAAACAGCTATTACAATTTAAAGAATGGGCAGACGCCATGATGTCTCGTTTTGTCGAGATTATAGGCGGTCCGTATTGGTATTCGCTTAATAGCGCCGGTTCTTTGTTAAAGATAAAGGGCGATTTAGATAGATTACAAATGACAGGGAATGGAGAATTTATTCACTCTTCTGTCACTCCAGGACTAATTAACTGGACTTCTGATATTTATTTAAATTTTATAGGTTCTAGATTATCTTATAGAATCGATTCTAACGATGTTCCAGGAACAGATCTTACTTTAGTAGATAATGAAGTAGCCTACATAAATATTGTACGTGGAGTAGATATAACTCCTAATCTTATTTTTACGAATGGTTCTACGGGTGTTACTTCTGTGGGGAGCGTTCCCTGGACAACCGATTTAATAGCTGGTGATTTTATTAAAGTGGCATCTGAAAATGACACTAAATACTATCAAATTGATACAGTAGAGCCAACTATGCATTATAGCGTTACACTAACCGAAGTATATGCGGATACTTCTACGGGTTCTGGTGGTGTACAGGCTAAATATGCTTACGGATCATATCAAGTAGTGGCCTCCCCTTCAACGGATAGGCACGTACATATTGCTGATAGAAAAGATGTACCGTTTACAGAAGATATTTATTGGTTACTTTTAAGGGCTGATAATGGAGGTGCCACTCCTAGAATTTATATTAGAGGGTCTTCTGGCGGAGAATTAGAACAAGGCGAAAAACGAGAAGTTTCTGATAATACTTCTTTCGGGCTTCTCAACTACGCGGGATCTACTGGAGAAACCGATTCTCAGCCTAATTATCTCGCAACTGACGTAGATTCTCAACCGAATATTGCCGTTACCGATAGCACCGATAATCTTACAAAGGCAATAAAAGAACTTGATAAAACCGTCCAAAGCCATAATGCTAAATTAATTGGTGGAGGTACGTGGTCTTGGGATCTAGGCAACAACTCCCTTTCTTTTTCCGCTGATGCGTATATATCGGTTCCAGGTCTTACAAATAGTCGAAACACAATTCCGTTTTCTATCGAAAGCCCGATTGTCCTCAGCGCTGATGGACAAATAGCTTATGTCGACATTAACCGTACATCCGGAGCCGCAGCAAACCTTGTCGTTTCAACCGGTGATATTGCGGCGGTTTCTCTCACCAAAAATCGCACAGTCATTGCCCGTCGTGTTGGTAATGACGTTCTTGTAGGAAACGGTACCTTTTTACTTAAGGGTAATAGCCAATATATCGAGCGTTTAGAACTTGAGGGTGCATTAGCAGAAATTAACCGATATTTTGGTCAATTTCGCTTAACACAACACGAATCAAACGCCAATCAGGTCAGATCTACAGGGTCTGATGTTTCACTCCTAGATGGTCGAATTCTTAGCCAGCAATTGAATAGTCTAGTTGTTGATTTTTCCGGAGCGGTGATCGATTTTACAACCGGTACGATTACAAAAGAAGACGGTTCAACAGCGCTTGGAATTAATTTTACGCCTTTTTCTGTTCCGTCTAATGAATATTTTTGGTATGGGGTAGCGCTAATTCCCTCTACGGTTGGGGTTGACAACAAAATTAGCGCTCAGTTATTAATTTCTTCCGCCTCTTCTTCTAGTGCCGTTAAAGCTAATGCAATATTACCTGCATTAGCGGGTAATAGAAAATTAGGTGCCGTTCAGGTTTTTAATAATGGCGGAACAATTGAAGTATCTGATATTAGAGTTTTCGGACAAGGCGGAGGAGGAAGCGCTACAAGTGGTTTAGATGAAAATTATATCGATTTACGAGATTCGTTCGATAATTCCTCATATAATTATTTAACATCTGATATATTTTCTATCGATTCTGAAGATTTTACCGATTCTGGAAACACAACTGCTACTTTTAAATTAGTTGATGGTGTTTATGGTTTCACTGTTGGACAGACATTTCAATCTATAGACCTTATAGATTCTTCCTTTTTAGATTTGGAGAAAGATCCAAAATCTGTACAGCTTACTGTATTTTCAGATTCTCAGGCAACAAACGGAGACGCTACCTTTGAAGTTAGTAGGGATTCAGCAACAACCTAGCAAGCGATTAATCTAACCAGGAACGACAGCACAACCGAATTTAGCGGTGTGTTGGAGTTTGCAGAAGAAACCCCCTCCGATACTAGTACTATACCCAGTAATAATTCTAGCTTAGAATTAAATACTACAATACAGAAATCTTTAGCTCAACCCTTTACTTTATCTAATCCAACTGTTTTAACAAAATTACAATTTGATCTTGTAAAGACCGGCTCTCCGACTGGATTTTTGACAGTTAAAGTAGCGGCAGACAATGCAGGAGATCCGGGGAGCACCCTATTTGAGACACAACTAAATATTCAGGATCTTAGTGCAGGAACCATTGCCGTAGATTTATATAAAAAGGTTCTTAAGTCTGGAAGTTACTGGTTTGTTTTTGAAACCGATAGTGATTATAAATCAGTATTTGCAGCCTCTACCACATCTATTTCGATAGAATCAGATTCTGGAGCGGCATCTAATTTTGCAGAAGCCTTCGATTCTGGCTGGACCCCAACGACACACTCTATTGGCTATCAGATATCCTACAAAGAACTCAGCCTACTTGTAAGAATTACAGCAACGAATACCTTTAATTTAAATGGTTTAGGTTTGATGTACGATGAGGATCTAAGCTTTACAGATTTTAAAGTATTAAGCTCTATTATCGTTGGCAATACTAGTGATGTTGCGATGGGAATTGCCACCCATACATCTATACAGGATGCTTTAAATAGTACCGGTAATGTAAAAGAGGTTAGATTACTATCTAGAACTTTTGCAGAAAATATAATAATTTCTTCTGGAATAAAGCTTATTGGAGAGGGCTCTGGCTCTCAAGTATCAGGAACCGTTACTGTAAACGGTGATGAAAATTATCTTAAAGATTTAAAAGTTTTAGGCGATTTAACTATTAATGGAAATTATAGTAAGTTTGATATGTGGATTGATGATTCTAATATTTTAGATTCTGGTGAGTCAAATAGCGTAAATATAATTTGGGGAGTGTAGTGAGAGTAAGAATAGAAAGCGGAATTATACAAAGTATAGAAACCGAAGATAGATCTAATTTGTTTTTAACTAAGCAAATTAAATATGTTGCAGAAAAAAATAAAAATATTCCAATAAGTGACAGTACAACCACACCAAGCGGTACTTATCCAGGAGCAGATGCTTTTATTGGAGGGGTGCTTTTACCTGACGGTAGAGTGTTTTGCGTACCATATAATTCAACCAGTGCTAGAATTTATGACCCGGTAACTGATACCCTAACTATACCAAGCGGTACTTATCCTGGAGGGGCTGCTTTTCAAGGAGGCGTGCTTTTGCCTGACGGCAGGGTATTTTGCGTACCTGGCGGTTCAACCAGCGCTAGAATTTACGACCCAGTAAGTGATACCCTAACTACACCAACCGGCACTTATCCTGGAAGCAATGCTTTTGTTGGAGGAGTGCTTTTACCTGACGGCAGGGTATTTTGCCTACCATTAAATTCAACCAGCGCTAGAATTTACGACCCAGTAAGTGATACCCTAACTACACCAACCGGCACTTATCCTGGAAGCACTGCTTTTAATGGAGGGGTGCTTTTACCTGACGGTAGGGTATTTTGCGTACCGCGTAATTCAACCGACGCTAGAATTTATGATCCAGTAAGTGATACCCTAACTACGCCAAGCGGTACTTATCCAGGAGCAAGTGCTTTTATTGGAGGGGTGCTTTTACCTGATGGTAGAGTGTTTTGCGTACCGTTTAGTTCAACCAGTGCTAGAATTTATGATCCAGTAAGTGATACCCTAACTATACCAAGCGGTACTTATCCTGGAACGGATGCTTTTGCTGGAGGGGTGCTTTTGCCTGACGGCAGGGTATTTTGCGTACCTAGCGGTTCAACCAGCGCTAGAATTTATGATCCGGTAACTGATACTCTAGCTATACCAAGCGGCACTTATCCTGGAGCAGGTGCTTTTCAAGGAGGAGTACTTTTACCTGACGGTAGGGTATTTTGCGTACCTAGCGGTTCAACCTCAAGTAGAATACTTTCAGGTAACTTTAGTAAATTTAACAACGAAAATCAATTCCCAAGACAAGTATTACTTTCTGGGTTTTTAAATAAACTTTAAAAGGAAAACAAGATGGCCAATGTAAAAAATGCAAATAATATGATTGAAATCATCGATGAAAACGGAAAAGTTCAAATAAGAATTACTAAAAATCAAGAAAATCAAAGCTTAGTTAACGAAATTCTCAGTAACCAAGGGAATACGGTAACCGATTTTAATCAAGATGCGGGAATGCCACAAAGCATGAATGATTGGTCTGATAGCTTAATAGGATAAATTGTGGCTGATATTACAGATAAAATATTTAAGAATCTGCCGTCTTCTACAGGAGACCTAAAGGATATTGGAATAACTGATATTTTAAGAACTATCACCGCTAGGAATAGGGGCTTTTTATCTTATCCTACAGCAGATTTTACAACCACACCAAGTGGCACTTATCCTGGAGCGGCTGCTTTTGTTGGAGGAGTGCTTTTACCTGACGGTAGAGTGTTTTGCGTACCTAACGGTTC
>Ga0114931_10001648_pt1 | contig 28459 bp, 26 predicted proteins | sample 2SBtaG_FD_89579 | JGI IMG/M metagenome (GOLD analysis project Ga0114931, IMG submission 89579) | Deep subsurface microbial communities from Kolumbo volcano to uncover new lineages of life (NeLLi) - 2SBTROV14_V59a metaG | ecosystem: Environmental > Aquatic > Marine > Volcanic | place: Kolumbo... | reverse complement strand
CTACCGCATCGTTCATTTGGAACGCCTTGCGGTGGATTACAAAAAAATCGACGAATTGCACCCGGATGGTGGCACCCATTACCGGGCCACCAAAAAGGAATTTTGTCGCCTGATAAAGGGTGCCGCCCAAGCATCCTCTACGAACGAATAGAAACGACTTTTTTTATGAAGACCCTGCAAACCTTGTACCTGCTGCCCGCTATCATTTTAAGCTACAACCTTTCCGCCCAGGAGAAAAAGCCGGCGGTTCTGATCAATGCCGCTGATTTTCCATCCGTTCAGGCAGCTCTGGACGCCCTGCCGTCGTCCGGTGGAATGGTCGTGCTACCACCGGGAACAGTGGAAATCACCAAAGCGTTGGTGATCAAGACTCCGGAAACCCGCATCGAGGGGAGCGGCGCTTCAACCCACATCAAAAATCTCAACCAGGACGGCGAACCAGCTTTCCTCATCCAGCCGACGGATCGGCCCGACGATCCAAAGGCCCGGCTCTGGAGAATTCAATTGGGGAATTTTCGCATCAGCGGTAATGAAAAGAGTGGTGACGGGGTTCACGCTGAAGCCATACAGGAAATTTTTATTCAGGGCCTTTCAGTCGATCACAACGGAGGGCATGGCATCGCCCTGATCGACTGTTATGAGGACCCCCGCATTGCAGATTCCATTCTGACCTACAACAAAAAGACCGGGCTCCTCATCGACGGCTGTCATGACATCGTGGTGAACGCCAATCATTTTGAAGAGAATCAGGATGCTCTCGTTTGCCTGGATAGTTTCAATCTATGCATGAACGGGAACAACCTCGACGATCACCTGGGTAACGGAGTCGTAATCGAAAATACCTATGGTTCCGTTGTCTCCGGAAATATGATCGAAGAATGCAATGGCACCGCTATCATTCTGGATCGTGATTGCTACGGAATCACCCTGTCATCCAACGTGATTGCTCATCACCTCAAGAGCGGAATCGATTTGCGGGACGCCAACGGCTGCACTGTTTCAGCGAATACCTTTGTTCTGACCCACGATTTTGCGGTGAGACTGAGCGGGGAAAGTGGACGCATCGCCATCACGGGCAATAATTTTTCCAACAGCTATATCGGCGGGGGAAAAGACAAACGACCGGCCCAGGGGAAAACCCCGATGCACATTGATATTGGAACCGGTGTGGTGCTGGAGGGAAGTCATCACGTCACCATCACAGGGAACAGCTTCTCCGGTCTCGATGCGGGAGCTGTGAAGGGAACGGGTAAATGCCGGGCCATTATGATCAATGGCAACCTCATCACGGACATCAACCGGCGCAGCCAGCCACCCGCACCAGCGATCGATCTCGGCGATGCCGAAAAGAGCGTGGTGAGGGACAATCTGAATGATTGACTATTTATCGTTTCGACACCACCGGGAGATATTCGCCGATCGCGACTCGCCGCCACCAATCACCGGTCTTTTTCCTCTCGGTAATGCTGGTGAACTCGTAACGATAGAGTCGGGCCCGCAAATATTTGGGAGGTTTGTCAGGAAAAGGATTTCGCTCGAAAAGTGCCTCAACGGATTTGTCTCCCGCCAGCAGTTTCCCGAGCAGCGACTGGAACCATCTCGAGTTTCGGCTTCGCGGGTCGAACCGCCCTTCCAGCGCGGCAAACCACCACTGCCAGGCAACCCTCGGTTGATGCGGGGCAACGAATCGGGGACGGGCATCCAGTTCATCTACTTTCCATTTGAAATCATAGGCAATCCACGAAATGCCGTCGCTGCTGCCTTCCAGGATGATTTCGGGACGAGTCGTGGTCATGGTCCGGAACAGCCCATATCCGGATACCAGGTGGAAGGGGCGCACTTTGTCGGCCAGTCGATCCAGCCAAACCGGAGTGAGATCACTTTTCAAAAGCGGAATCGGCGCCTGGTGAAAATTGCTCGCAATGGTCTGCACGTTCAACAGAACCAGAAGAACGATCAAAGGCGAGACCAGGAGAACCCAAACCTGATCTCGCTTCGTGACCACCGATGTTGTCGCTTTGCTTCTCTCGATTCGGAGCCATCCTAACAAACGATCAGGCCAGAACCGATCCGCTATCAGAGCCACGCTGATCACAATGGTCAACCAGTTGAAATAGGTGTAATTCCCGGTCAGCAAGATCAGGGTCATCAGCCCCGTAAATCCAAGCGCAGCGATCAGACGCAATTTTTTCCCGAACAAAATGAGAAAGGGAAACAGCAACTCCACGACATACATGGGCCAAATCGAAAGCTTGTGAAACCAAACCGGTAACTGGTACATCCACCAGGCCGTCCAGGTAGGCAGCGGCTGGGTCATGTAATGAAAAGTCAGCGCTGTGCGGTCCGGCCACCATTCCGGATGCGCCCCGGTCGCCCATGCCAGTTTGACCCAGCCAGACTGAAAAATCAGTTTGGCCACAACGACCCAAAACAAGAACACCCCGACGCGATTGACTGGCGTGAGAGCCGGAGGCCTTCTCCAGGGGAGCCGCCGCGCCCAGGGAGTCAAGAACAGTGTCAGGAAACCGGCTTCCAACAACAGAACATCCCATTGAAAACTCATGAACACATCACCGGTATTCACCAGCGACAAATACGCAGCCCAGGCACCCAACAGAAACGGGCCGGGATAAAAACCCAGAATCACCATCACCGAAAAAATGCAGCCGACAAAACACAGAATATGAATCGCCGCATCAGATGGGCCGGTGAACCAGAAAATCGTTGGAAGAGAGAAGACGGGATTCTGCCCAGTCACCGCAAAACGATCCCGCAAAAATGAAAGTAAATCCTGCATGGGAACCAGACCATTTGGTCCTACCAACAGCGTTGCCTGGGACCACCAGGAAAGAATGGCAATCAGGTAGACCAGACCGATTCCCCGAACGACGAGGCTCCTCGCAAGCCGGTATTCGGAAAGGTCATCAAAAAAAAATCTGGCAAATGATCCTGCTTTCACGTTGTGACTATAGCGGAACTCCCTTTGCTGAAACGACAAAAATGCGGTATTGGTACGCTTGGTAATTCATTCATTTTTTTCATGGCCGCGGAATACGATTGGCATCCGGCACCGAATCAGGGATCGGTCTTCAAAGTAGAAACCCGAAACCTTGGTTGGTGGGTGATTCTGGCATTGCTGGTCTCCGTGATTGTTCACGTAATCCTTTATCTGGTGCTGGGGACCCTGCACCGACACACTGCGATCCACCCGGATGATGGAATCGTCTGGCGGAGTTCCAGAACCGAGCAACCGGTCATTGATGCGAAAGAACTCGAGAAATTGCTCAACGATGCTGCTGACCCCGTGATTCCCGAGGACAAACCGGTCGAACCGGAAAAACTCAGCAACCAGGACACCATCGATAAATCGCTCGATGAGTTCGATGCCATGGAAAAGCTCAAGGACGAACCGATTCGGATGGCGCCGGTCAAATCAGCCCAGATTTTTTCGGCGGAAACTCCCAAAATTCCCAGACAAGCACTGGATATCGCGGCCGATTCCATGAACCTGTCCGCCACGGAAGTTCTCTCGAAAGATTTGCAGGATATGCGCAACAAATTGATCGATTCGTCCAGTGTTGTCGCCGACTCCCAGATGGTGTTGGAACTCGATAAGGCGGAAGATCTCAGCAAAGGAGTCAACACCGACCAATTTTTCAAGGATGCCGCCTCCAAGGCCTTTGGAAAAGAAGCGGACGAATACATCAAGGGCTTCACCACTCTGGATGGGCTGGCCGCAGGTGTCGGCGGACTAAAACCCGGCGAGCAAATCAAAGGTGTTCTTCCCACGGACATCCTTTTTGATTACAACGAATTCAAACTCAAGGAAACCGCCAGGCTCGCCATGATGAAGCTGGCATTTTTGATTCAGACCCATCCCGACGCCCAATACACAATCGAGGGCCACACCGACAGTTTCGGCGGCGAAGAGTTCAACAAGGAGTTGAGCAAAAAGAGGGCCGAAGCCGTGCGGCAATGGTTGGTGGACAAGCTCCGCATCAAAATCGGGAACGTTCGGGCCGTGGGACTGGGGAAGGCCAACCCCATCGTTTCCACGGACGGAACCGCCGAAGAACAAGCCTTGAATCGCCGGGTTGAAATCGTGGTGAAAAGGTAAGTGACCCTCACTCTTTTTTCGGTCCTCTGAAAACCGCCTTCTCCCGATGACTCCGAACCAAGATCACGTGACCAAACCCTCTTCCGTCGGTGACCTGACCCTCTTGGGTCACAGTGAGTCCCGGCTCCCCGCTTCCCCGGACGGAGCTCAGTTGGAGGTCTTTCCCAATCGCAATCCGCAGCGGGATTACACCATCGAGCTGGACTATCCCGAATTCAACTCCCTCTGCCCGGTCACTGGCCAGCCGGATTCCGCCGTCCTTCATATCCGCTACGTTCCCGATCAGGTCTGTGTGGAAACGAAGTCGCTCAAGTTTTACCTGGCTTCTTTCAGAAATCTCGCCGCTTTCAACGAAGACGTCATCAACCGGATTCTCGATGATCTGGTGGAGGCTTGTTCACCCAGAAAAATGACCGTCCGGGGACAATTCGCTCCCCGCGGGGGCATACGCTTAACCACGGAGGTATCCTGGCCCGGGCCACGATGAAAGTCGTCACCCTGGTCAGCGGCGGGATGGATTCCGTGACCGCGCTCTATGATGCCGCCGCGCAGGGACACGATGTCATCAGCGGACTGAGCTTCGACTACGGCTCCAAACACAATCACCGGGAGATACCGATGGCCAGATGGCACTGCAATCAGCTCGGGATCGATCACCGAGTCGTGACCCTCGCTTTCATCGATGAGCTTTTCGAGAGCCATCTCCTGAAAAGCGGAGGCGACATCCCCGAGGGCCATTACGAAGCGGAAAACATGAAACAAACCGTGGTCCCTTTTCGCAACGGAATCATGCTCTCGATCGGGGCCGGCTACGCGGAAAGCCTTGGTGGGGAGGGCCTGGTGATTGCCGCCCATTCAGGGGATCACGCCATTTATCCGGATTGCCGGGAGGAATTCCTGCGCCCCATGGCGGACGCCATTTCCGCGGGTAGCTACCAACAAATCCAAGTGCTGCGGCCATTCATTCAGTTCCGAAAAGAAGACATCGCCAGGCGGGGAGCTGAATTGGAGGTCGATTTCAGGCAGACCTGGTCCTGTTACAAAGGCGGGGAACTGCACTGCGGCAAATGCGGCACCTGTGTCGAAAGAAAAGAGGCCTTTCAACTCGCCGGGATGGAAGATCCGACGGACTATTCAACCCGTCAACATCCGGAAATCTCTCTTAGGAGACTGTGGAAAAACTCTGAAGCGAAAAAGCGATGACACTTTGGCCCTTGAATCAGCGGCTTCGCCCAAAGCCATTTCGGCGCCGCCCCTCCGGGCTGAAGCCCTTTTATTTACGGACTTCGTTCCGACTCGCTCAGGTAGCAGGCTACCTTCCTTCACCGCGCCTCGTCCGCAAATAAAATGACTCGCAGTTTTTCATTCCAGAGTTTTTCCACCGTCTCTTAGAATAAATCGCTGATCAGTTGGCGGGCTGCTTCCCCTCTTCGCGCTCCGCCCGCACCGATTCCCTGACTTTTTCTTTGCTGTTTTTACAAAATCGCTGTATGAAAACTGCATGACGGATGATCCGAATGACACCCCGCCGCCGATGGATGATGAAGGAGCCGATTCCAGCCCCACATCCGAATCCCCTGAATCCCCTGAATCCCCTCAAGAAACCCTTCAAGAATCTCCACCCCTGGCAGAGGCGGCTTCATCCACTCCCCCGGCGGCCGCAGCGCTTGGTCAGGGTAAACTTCAGGAAAGCGAAGAGAAAACCATGGGAATGCTCGCGCATATTCTGGGAGGTTTGACCTGTGTTCTGGGCCCGCTCATCATCTGGCTGATCAAAAAGGAGGAAAGTCCATTTATAGAAGACCAGGGAAAAGAGGCTTTGAATTTTCAGATTTCGGTCCTCATTGGGTATGTGGTATTGTTAGTTCTGACTCAGATCCCATTTGTGGGATGTGTTGCTTTCCTCTGTTATTTCGCGTTGGCGATTGGAAGCCTGATTCTGGCCATCATCGGCGGGCTCGCCGCCAACAAAGGTCAGGCTTATCGCTATCCTTTCGCGCTCCGTCTGATCAGTTGAGCGGAACAAGCATCGCGTCCATGCAAAAGAAAGGTCTCCTCGGGCTGAACCCGGTTCAGCGTGAGGCTGCCGAGCATATTGAAGGGCCGCTTCTCATTCTGGCCGGGGCCGGTACCGGGAAAACCCGCGTCATTACCACCCGAATTGCCGGGATGCTTTACAACGGCATTCCGGCAGATCAAATTCTGGCGGTTACTTTCACCAACAAAGCCGCCAATGAAATGCGTCAACGAGTCGATGCCATGGTGGAAGGTGGCATGACTTCCGCCGTAACCATCTGCACCTTTCACAGTCTTTGTGTGCGGATTTTGCGCACCTGCATCGAGCGGCTCGGTTACAAAAAAAACTTCACCATTTACACCCAGAGCGATCAACTCGGTCTGCTCAGACGCATCATCGTCCGCAAAGCCGGAAAGGATGAAAAACTGGAGCCCAAACTGGCCAGCGCCCTGATCAGTCGGGCAAAAAATACCGGCAGGACGATCAGCCAACAGGACGGCGCCCTGATCACTGAAGTGTTTCACGCTTACCAGCGGGAATTAAAAAATCTCAACGCAGTGGACTTCGACGACCTGCTTTTGCTGGCTGTCCGGGTCCTGAATGAGAACCCCGATGCCCGCGCGGAATGGCAGCGGCGTTTCCGCTATATCATGGTGGACGAGTTTCAGGACACCAATCAGCTCCAAATGAATTTGCTGAAACTGCTGGTCCGAAAAACCGAGCAAAACATTTGCGTGGTAGGCGATGACGACCAAAGCATCTACGGTTGGCGTGGTGCGGAAATTTCCAATATTCTGGATTTCGAACGCTTTTTTCCGAATACCAAGGTGGTCAAACTTGAAGAGAACTACCGCTCCACCAATCACATCCTTCGCCTGGCCAACAGCTTGATTCGGCACAATCGGGATCGCCGGGAAAAATCCCTATGGAGCGGGTTGGGCGAAGGTGACAAATCGCGAGTAATCTCCATGCCTGACGCCGAAACAGAGGCGGAATGGGTGGTCGCCAATGTTTTGGAGGGTCACGGGATTCACGGTCGGCCGTGGGAGGATTTTGCGATTCTTTTCCGAATGAATACCCAATCAAGAGTCATGGAAGAGCGACTCCGGGAAGCCGATATACCCTACAAGGTAATCGGGGGCCAGAGTTTTTATGAACGGCGCGAGGTAAAAGATATTCTGGCCTATCTGTGTCTGTTTCTGAATCACGACGACGACATCAGTTTGCTTCGCGTTGTCAACACACCGCCACGCGGTGTCGGACAAGGCGCCATGTCACAGGCCACAGAGTTCAGTATTGCTCATAACATGAGCATTTATGAGGCTCTCAATGATTTGGAATTCCTCTCCAACCTGACCACCAGAGCGCAGAATGCCATTGGGGAATTTACCGAGTTCATCGACAAATACAGTGACGTGGCGCACACCGACTCGGCCAACTACGCCGCCATGACGGAGGAGTTGATCAACGAGATCGACTACATGAGTTTTGTAAAGCGGAACTGCAAGTCCACCGACGAGGCCGAGGGACGTCGCCGCAACGTGGCTGAACTGATTGAGGGCATGCACGGCCACGTTTCTAATTCAAGGAAAGGCCTGCGGGGATTCCTCGACAGCGTGTCTCTGATGCAGGACAAAGAGAGAGATCAGGATGAGGGGGACAAGAAGGGCCAGGGGGTTTCGCTGATCACCATGCACGCGGCAAAGGGCTTGGAATTTCCTGTCTGTCATATCATCGGAGTGGAAGAGGGAATCCTGCCGCACTCGCGTTCGGTTGATGAGGGGAATCTTTCGGAAGAAAGGCGACTTTTCTATGTCGGTATCACCCGGGCCAAAGAAGAATTGACCATCACCTGGTGCCACACCCGCAAACGCTGGGGAGACAAGCTGGCCTGCACACCCAGCTCCTTTTTCAAAGAACTGGACCAGGAAGAAATCGTCAACACCGATCACGAAACTCTCGCCAACGAGCCGGTGGAAGAAGATTTCGCACAGGATTATTTCGCCAAGATGAAAGAGATGCTGACGGGTTGAAAATTTACAGCAACTCCCTGCCGATTTTTTCCGCCCCGTAGCGAACCACGTCCGTTACGGGAAGGCCGGTTTCCTCTTCCAGAGCGGCGAAGGCAAGTTGGGCGTCATGGTCGGAAAGGTGATCTGTTTTGAGGGCAATGCCGATGGTAGTCGGTCTCGAAAAAGCGCCACAGGCAGCGGCAAGCGATTCGTAAAGCTCAATCAATTCTCTGAGAGGCGGCACTTCGATGGAGGGCATCTCATCGAGAAATTCCATCCCGGCGCGGTGACAGAGAATCAAATGAGTCGGACAGGAGCCGCGCAGCAACGGCAGGGTGGATGTGCTGCGAGGATGCAACAGAGAACCCTGTCCTTCGATGAAAACGACGTCCTTGTCCGCGGCACTCATCACCAGTTGCGCGACGGAGTTGCAGGCGTGATCGACTTTTTGGCCATCGAGCGGAATCCCGCGCCCGGTGATAGTGATGCCAACCTGACCGGTGGCAAGAAAGGCGGTGGAAGGGTTTTGTTCACGCATCCACCGGTACATTTCAAGACCGGCAGTCATTTTACCAATGGCCATATCGGTGCCGACCAGCAAGACGCGTTTGTTGCCGAGTTCGGCGGCTTCTCCATTGCTCAATGCCGGATCAGGCCCGGGTTTGCGAACGTCCCAGATCCATTGGTCTTCTTCCTTTTTTAGAGAGGGCGCAAAGCGTTCTTCCAACTCATCGTGCAATCCGTTGATGATCGACAGCCCGGCTTTCACCGCTGTTTCGATGTAGGCCATCCACGACTCAGGGATTCGTCCTCCGGACGGGGCGATCCCCAACACCATCACTTCGGCGCCAAGCTGGCGAGCCTCTTCCACCGTTGCAACCACCGGACAATCTCTCGACAATCCTTCAACCACATCGCTGAGCTGTTTTCCCGCGTGAGAGGAATCGATGACACACACGACCGGGTTCGGTGAATAACGAATAATCCCGTAACCCATTTTGCCATGGGGATCACCAAGAGTGTCTTCCATAAAAATGGCGAGCGTCTGGTCAGGCTGTAACATGGTCAATTTTCCTGGGGGGAATGAAAAAAGCTCCGTGTCCGGGAGAGTCAGTTGGGACAATGGCGCCAGCGCTGAGAACGGCGCCGGAACACGGATCGTTCGTAAGGTTCAAATGAGAATCCAGATCGATGGCATCGAACAGCGAACCGATGGCGGCGCCCGCCGAGATCGACAGGGTGGACTCGCCCATGCAACCAATCATCACTTTCAAGCCATGAGCCCGCGCCGTGGCGACGATGCGCAAGGCTTCGGTGAGGCCACCGCATTTCATCAGTTTCAAGTTCACCCCATCCACTGCGTCGGCCCATTTGGGAATGTCGCCGGAAAAGCGACACGATTCATCAACGTAAATCGGCAGAGGACGATTCTTAAACAGAACGGGCAGTATTTCCTCATCACCTTCGACCAATGGCTGCTCGACGTATTCAACCCCGCGATCGGCCAGCCATTTCATCATGAATAATGCATCATCGACTTTCCAACCGCCATTGGCATCGACACGAAGAATGACATCTTCTCTTCCGTTCAGCCCCTCTTTCACCGCTTCAATGATCGCCTGATCCGCTTCGATCCCGTCGGGGGATCCGAGTTTAATTTTGAGCAAGTGTCCCCCCGTGCTTTCCAGGGCCAGAGGAACGCGTTCGCGAACAAGCTCCGGCGCGTTGATCCCAATAGTCATGCTGGTAGGGACTGAATGATTCGACAAACCAAAAATCCGATACAGGGGTTGCCCACACTTCTTCCCATACCAATCCCACAACGCCACGTCGAGAGCGGCCAGGGCACAGGGGGGAACCCCGGCGTCGCGCGCGTCGCGCCAGATTTGGTGAATAGATTTTCTTCCCATTTCCGGGTTCCAGAATTCGCACAGAGCGTCCCGTCCAACCCGGGCAGACGCAGCCCCTTCGGTCACTCCGGGCGACATTTCCCCCCAACCAGTAACTCCGTCGGAGGTAAGGCTGACAAAAAGGTTATCCGATCCGGTATGGATGCCCCGACTAATATGAAGCGGAAAGCGCTTTTCGAGGTGGACGAGTTGAAAGTCAATTTCCATGACACCAGCACGGATGTTTTGTGAATACTCCGGAGCGGGACTGGGTGGGTCCGTTCTGTTCCTGCCAGATCAGGTTGGAAGGCAGGCAGAACACGGTGCATCCGGTTTCACCAAAAATCATGCCTGAATGACTCGGACTGGTCCGAAATCGGGCGCCTTGTTCAGGAATCCGCTGACTTTCTGAGCTCCTCCTTGGCTGCTTCGCATTCGGTGCGCAGGCGCGAGATTTCGCGGGTTTTCTGCATCTCCAATTCCGCGAGTTCCTCAAAATTCCCGGACGCGGTTGCCTTGCCTATCAAATCATTCAAAAAGACTTCCTTTTCCGCGATTTTCGCAGTGAACTTTTCATCAACCGCGGCCAGAGCAGCCCTCTGCTCATCCGTCAATTCGACATGCGGTTCCGTTTTGGCGAGCCTTTCCATGGCCAGTTGGTATGCGCTCTTCATAGGAAAAAAAACACCGGGGAAATCCGGGCCAACAGCAGAGTCACTCTTCGCCGGGCTCCCCGTCTTTTGCACTTTTCGCTTCTTTCTTCACTTCCTCGATTCCCTCTTCAGACTGTGGAGTTGCCCCCGCACTTTCCTTCTCCTCCGGAACACCAAACTGCAACTCCGGCGTCTCGGCAACCAGCTTCTCCAGCTCGGGCCAACCCTTGCTGCTCTGCGTCTGAAAAATATGGAGATAAATCCTCACCCGTTCGGGATCGTAATCTTTCAAAAGCTTGGCCACGGTCGCTTTCAGCTTCTTGGCATTCAATTTTTCGGGAATGTCATCTGCGGCTCCATCGCCGTCGTGCTTGATACCCAGGCCATCCAGAAAATCTACCAGTAATTCTTTGTTTTCTTTCAGGAGCCATAGCTGGATGGTTTGCTCCGCCACTTCATCTGATCCCCGGAGCTGAACATTCCGGCCCAGCCATGCAATCTGTTCAGCGACGGGTTTCCTCTGAATAAAAACGGGACGCAACTTCCGGTTGGCCGCCAGAGCCGCCAGAGAGGCAGAATAGACTTCTCTTTGTTCATTCCGGAGAAACTGAAAAACCGACACTGCGGTTTCCGGATTCATTTTCTGGAATATTTCGAAGGCCTTCATATAAGAGATAACGAAACGGGATTCTTGCACCGAATGGGCGCAGTGCAACGGGTATTATTTTTCAAGCCGAGTCCTCTGGCGCATCTCTCCCTGGGCGTCAGGTCGATCGCAGCCACGTTTTTCAGCCCGCGGGCGCAAATTGGTCGGCGGGCAAGCAGACCAAGCCAAACCCGTCGTCTGGTATCCCCGGCGAGAATCGAACTCACATCTAAGGTTTAGGAAACCCTTGTTCTATCCATTGAACTACGGGGACGCAACAGCTGACTCGTCCTATCATTGGCATCACCGGAGACTTTTGCAAATTCTTACCAGTTCTGAAACGGGGATTCATTTTCCCTGAAATGAGGTCATCGTCGCGTTTCCCCTTTTCGATTGATGAATCCATGGTGGGCGATGCTTGACGAAACGACGGAAAAGCAGTCAACTGTTTGCAGGCAAGTGTGGTTTGCAGGCGAACGCAAAAACCGCGTTCTTCACCTTCGCATCAGCATTTCCACCTTCCACCCGAAACACATGTTCCCCACCTCCCCATGACCTTCTCTACCCGAATCCTGTTTCTTTCCGCCCTCTGGCTCTCATCGATCATCCTGACAGGTCAGGCAGAGGCCCAAACTGACCAGCGCATGAAATTCGTCGAAGGCTTGTTCCGGACGATTATCGAGGCCAGATCCCAGCGCAATCGGCAAGTGCCGGGAATTCAACCGCCCGTTCCGGTTGCACCGTCCAATCCGGCAGTGCCTGCTCCGGCTGTCCCGTCCGAGGTTCAGCTATATCAGGCACGCATCGCGGTATACGCCGGAGAGACGAATAAGTTGGCTAACAGCATGGGTCGGGCCGCTGCCCAGACTCCCGCCCTGCGTTCTTATCTACCGGAAATCTACGCTGTTCGATCCCAAGCCTTGCTTCTGCAGCAGAATGCCGCCGCGGTGCACAGCCTGGCTGCGGTGGAGCCGGGATTTCGCACGCTGGATATTGCCTGGCGGGATCTGGCCTATCGGATGAAATCTGATCGACGCCTCGACGGTTCGTGTCGAAACAGCATCAAAAACCTGGATCAATTCGGAAATGATCTGTGCGGTATATTGGGGATCCAGGCCGACTTTGACCGGGTTCAGGCCACTCTGATTTCCGCGCAGGCGTCCGCGTATTCCGATTCCCTCCTCGATGTGCTGCAATATGAACTCTACAATCAGCCCGGCTGTGATGCCCTGATCAAAGAGGGACGCGAACAAATGGAATTGGGCCGGCAGTTCGCCTCAAATGTGACGGGTTATTCTTTACCGGAGGCCACGGATGCATTTCAACAGTGGAGTATTTCCTGGCGGCAATACAGCGCAAAACTACAGCATGCATTCCGAAATGCGCAAAATGCGCGATTGATTCGCGCAATCGGCCATGTCCGGAGGAGTCAAAATCAACTCTACGACCTAATGAGGATCGAGCGTCCTATTGACTACGACTACATCGATTATCTTTCGGCTCAGTGTCGACAGGCCTCCGATGATCTTTTCCGCAACTTGCCAATGCAGACTTTGGCGGGGCTCCCCAGAAATCAACTCGATGTGGTGTTCCAGGCCGAAAGAACCCTGTCCAGACAGTTCGGTGAGTTTTGCAAGAGTGTCAGCAAGGCACCCAATTATGATCGGGTGGTAGGGGAATTCGTCAGTCTTGAATCCAACTGGAAATCCTGTGACCCGTATCTGGCCCGTCTCCCCGGCGATATTGCGGGTTACCGATTGACCATTAACAATGACCTGGGAGAGATGCGGCACCTCCTCCAGATCTCCGAGCGGCTTGATATGAATCGAGTCCTGTCGCAGGCCGCCTCTATAGAGGGAATGGCTCAGGCATTATTTAACAACCTGGTTGCCAGAGCCGCCTACATCCCCTCCCGCAACGCGAGAAGTCAGTCTCTGGTGTTGTCTCAGCAATTTCTGAAAAATGCTCAAATCTTTCACAATCAAGCGGCCAGCGGCGCCAATCTCCCAACCCTGCAAAAGGGTTGCGGCGCTCTGGTCGATTCCTGGCAAGCCTGTTCGCAGGTCGTTCAAAGCCTTCCTGCCAGCGGATTACAACAATCCCTCTACAGCCCCATTGGTCTGATTTGCACGCAGATTGATCCGTCTCTGGCCGAGTTGGGTGTCGTGCTGGCACCTTGACGAGTGAACCGCTTTTTTCCAATTTTCTGACGATGCCCTTGGTGATCAACAAGCAGACAACCAAGGAATGGGCTTGAAAAAGCAGTTTTCCGGCTGTAGCCTGAAAACGGTTCAGGTTCGCCCCTCGGTATGATGATGAACGCCATTGCAGAGAGTCAGAGGGTGGGAGGAAAGTTTCGGCCCGCTTTTTTTTGCTTCTTCCCGGTGAAGGCAGTCTGGTCGGTGCTGCTGCTGTTGCTCGTTCCCTCCCTCCAGGCTGAGAACCGGGTTGCCCTGGTGATCGGAAACAGCGCCTACGGAGAGAATGGTCAGTTGGCGAGTCCCGTCAACGATGCCCGGGCAATGGCCAGCGTTTTGGAAGACGCCAATTTTGAGGTCACTCTGGTGCAGGACGGAACTCTCGCGGTGATGGACAAAGCACTGCTTGAATTCAGCAATCAGTCCAAAGGCGCGGAAGCCAGTTGGTTTTATTTCGCGGGCCGCGGCGTTCAGGTAAAGGGAAAGAACTATTTCATTCCCGTGGACGCCCAGATGAAGAAGAAGAGTCAGGTCAGGTACGTGACACTGGGGCTTGGCCAGGTGTTGTCGTCGATGGAAAAAGCGGGAACCGGTCTGAAGGTGGTGCTGCTGGATTGTTGTCGGAACAATCCTTTTGTCAAAAACTGGAGCGAACCGGTTGCCCCCGGCCTCAGTTCGGTGGACGCCCCGGAGGGAACTCTCATTGCCTTTTCCGCGCCTCCTGGAAAGGTGCTGCCGAGTGCCGCTGGCGAAAATAGTCCCTTTATCAAAGCCATGGTCTCGGCGATGAAGCCAGCGGGAGACGATATACTTGAGGTGTTCCACAAAGTCAGGAAGCTGTTTGAGGCAGATACCGGAAAAGAGCCATTCTGGTTAAGTCAGCAGGTCAAAAAATCATTTGTCCTGGTGGAGAAGGGAGCCGCCCCGGAGAAGAAGAAAATCCCGGCGCCCACCGTCACCAATCAAAAACCAAAGGTACTTTCAATCACCTCATTCGCTCCCGCAAAGAATGGGAATTCTGCTGTTCCAGAAACGAATGTTTCGACCAAGACAATGACTCCAGGCAATCGGGATGGGGAAAGTCCGGTTGTGATCTACAAACCCGGTCAGCCGGATTTTTCAAAGGGCGATTATTATAGAAACTCCGACGTGTTCAAAAGCGGACCCTTTGAAAGGGTGCCTTCGGTGAGCGTCTACATCGAATTGGTGAAGGCCATGCAGCGGCGACTTCTTCCGAAAGGAGAGGATTCCGGTTGGATGAACTCCAAAACACAAAAGGCCATTATGAAACTGCAACAGGACAACCGGATCCCGGTTACCGGGCTCGTTGATTATCGGACAGCTGAAATTTTGAAACTGAAACTGCCCCAAGTGGCCGCGGCAACCAGCGGACCTCCGGCTCCCGTGGCCGGAAACACCGCGCCAATTTCCGGGGCGCCGGGAACCGCGGAAAGAAAACTGCCCCTTGGCAGCAATGTTCCCGGCATGCCCGGTATTGTCTACAGCCCCTGGTCTCCCGGAAAGATGATTGACGCGCGGGGCAGAAAACCAGGTGATGCAGTCACCGATCCGAATACCAGTCGAAAATTCAAACTCCCCCCGGACTTCCATCCGGGTAGCAAATCGACCGTTCCCGGAAGGGCCAACAGTAGCCGACGCGGCTTGGTTCCGGGCAAGTATTACACCGGCCTGGAAAATAAGGAAGGTGATGATTCCGCGAAAGCAAAGGCCCTCCAGCTCGAGCTGATGCAAAAACAACGGAAAATGATGAAGGAACTTCTGAATAAGTAGGTTCGGCTCCGGCCGGTCCGACTTTCCCCGAATGCCGCAGGAGGGACGCAAGTCACTTCACACCCCAGGCGCCGCGTTTTTCTGCCTGGGCGACCCGCTCGAGCCGATACAGTTCATCCCGTTGTTGGTGGAATGACTTTCCGTCCGGCGTGGGGACCGGTTTTTGTTTTGAACCGGGACCTTTGGTGTGAATCCGGGCCAGGCCCCGGGCCACCAGTTCTTCTCCCAGGAATTTCTTCGCGCCGGGAACCCTGACAAACCCATAAAAACGGCCTCCATCATACACCCTTTCCCAGTAGGTATAGACGGTGAAGCTTTTTCCTTCCAACAAGTCCCTGGTGAACTTCTTGGCCTCTTGCCCAATGGCAACAGCCTGATTCAGAGTCAGTCCTCCCATTTCCCGAGCCTGCTCGGCCACTCGTTTTCGTTGATTGGGAAAATCATCACTGAGATACTTCTCCGGGCAATCGACAAAATACAGTCTCAATTCGATCTTCCGGTTTCCTTGTTGAATAAAAAAGCTGTCGCCGTCGTTGTGCCGATGATCCATGAGACGACATCCTTCCAGCACCTCATAGGCTCCCTGCTTTTCGGTTGCGGCGGAGCTTGTCTCCCGGCTGGTGGAAGGCGATCCTGGTGTTGTGTCGTGTCGCCCGGAGAAAAAACGATCTCTTTGCCAATAGGCAACCCCCGCAACGACCAGCAGGAGAACGAGCCGGATCAGTTTATATTTTTCTTTCATGGCTCTCAAGTCAAAGAGACGGGCCTTGCCTGGCACTTCCCCTTGAGAGTGAAAGGCTCCGGCTGATCATTCACTTTTTGGGATCGTCTACGGTCGATTTCACGTACAACTCACGCAATTGTTTGAAGTCCACTTTCGCCGGACTGGACGACATCAGATCGATGCCTTTGTTGTTCTTGGGAAAGGCGATCACCTCACGAATGCTGTCTTCCCGACAGGCCAGCATGACGAGACGATCCAATCCCAGCGCGATCCCCCCGTGTGGCGGTGCTCCGTAACGAAAAGCAGTGAGGATGTGGTCAAAATTTTCTTTTTGCTCTTCCTCATCAACACCAAGGATAGAAAACATTTTCGACTGCAAGTCACTTTCATGGATCCTCAGGCTTCCGCCACCCAGTTCGTGCCCGTTCAAAACGATATCGTAGGCTTCGGCCCGGATTTCCCCGTAGTTTTTTTCCTCACTCTCAAGGAGGGCCACGTCCTCTGCTTTGGGCCGGGTAAAGGGATGGTGCACAGCATTCCATTTCCCTTCTTCTTCATCAAAATCGAGCAGGGGAAAATCTACCACCCACAGGAAATCGAGTTGGTCTTCTTTGCCCTCGTAAAGTTGACACATCGTCGCCACCTCCATGCGGAGACGACCCAAAACTTCACAAATCGTTTTCCATTGATCGCATCCAAAAAGGATCAGATCGCCTTCTTCGATGCCGAGTTTTACCGAAAGCGCGTCCTTTTCCTGGTCGCTGAAAAACTTCACGATGGGCGATTTCCACTCGCCATCTTCAATTTTGATGTAGGCAAGGCCACCGGCCCCGGCCTCTCTGGCAACCTCTTCGAGCCGCTTGACCTGCCCGGTGGTAACACAGGCAAATCCCTTTGCGTTAATTGCCCGGACAAATCCGCCTTTCTTGATCGTGCCGGAGAATACCTTGAAAGCGGAATCAGCAAAGTCCTTAGATAAATCGACGATCTCCATCCCGATACGTCGCTCCGGTTTATCACTGCCAAACCGGTCCATGGCTTCCTGATGAGTGAGACGGGGAAAGGGGAGTGGCACTTCGACTCCCCGGGACACTCGAAAAATCCGGGCCAGCATCTTCTCGATCAGAGCGAAAATGTCGTCATCGGAAATGAAGCTTGCTTCGATATCAATCTGGGTGAATTCCGGTTGCCGGTCGGCCCGCAGGTCCTCGTCCCTGAAACAGTGGGCGATTTGAAAATAGCGTTCGACTCCGGCAACCATGAGCAATTGCTTGTATTGCTGTGGCGCCTGTGGAAGGGCATAAAACTTTCCGGGGTTGAGCCGCGAGGGAACCAGAAAATCCCTGGCGCCTTCAGGGGTCGATTTGGAGAGAATCGGGGTTTCGATTTCAAGAAATTCGTTTTCGTCGAGAACATCACGAACCACTTTGGTAATGGTGTGCCGGATCTTCAGGTTTTTCGCCATGCGCGGGCGCCGCAGGTCAAGATAGCGAAATTTGGTGCGCAGATCTTCGTTGCTCAACTCCTTGTCCAACTGAAAAGGGAGGACTTCCGACCTATTGATGATTTTCAGTTCGTTCACCACGAGCTCAATCTCGCCCGTCTCGATACTGTCATTGACAGTCGACTCGCCCTCGATTTCCGGTCTTTCATCGACCCTCCCGCTCACCTGGATCACATCTTCGGATCGCAAAGTGTGGCTTTGAGTTGCCGCCTCAGAATTTTCTTCTGCCCGAAAGACACACTGAGTCACTCCCTGACGGTCCCGAATGTCGATAAAAATAACGCCATGGTGATCGCGCACGGTATTGACCCAACCAACCAGGGTGGCTCCCTGTCCGGCATCAGATTTCCGAAGTTCGCTGCAATGATGGGTTCGGTACATGATTTGAGTTCGTTAAAAAAGACGGTGGAATCCCGCACCTGGCGGGAAGCGAAGATACTACCCCCCATCGAACGGGACGCAAGTGCCGGTAGCGGCCCGGTTATGAGTCTTCGTCCGTCCACCAATACAAAATTCGCCCGCAGTTCTCGCACGATGTGAGCGATTTCTCGCTCTTCACATCAATGACAGTGGATTGAACCACTTTCATGTGACATCCGCTGCATCCTCCATCAATCAGACCGACGACCGCGACGCCGTGTTTGGCATGGAAAAGGCGTTCATACAGTTCGAGTATATCCTGATCCACTTCGCCGGCGGCTTTTCCCCGTTTATCCAACTCGATCGATTTTTCGGATTCCAGCTTCTTTCGCAGGGTAGCCAGGTCATCCAGAGCTTCGGCCACTGACTTTTTGGATTCCTCAAACAAAGTGACCGCCTGTTGATAGGCATCCTCGAGTTCCTCCGCCGTTTCCATCCGCTCCATCTCCCGATCCTCAAGCTGGGCAATTTCCTCCTCGTGCTTTTTGATATCTTCACCCATAGCCCAGAACTCCTCATTCTTCCGTGTCTCGAACTGCTGGGTCTTCAATTTGGCAATTGAATCGCGCCGGGTCTGAACATCAATTTCGAGACTGTTGATCAGAACCTCCTCTTTCCGCAAGGCCTGCTTGGCAACCGCGGCCGCCTCCTCGTCTTCAACGAGCTTTCTTCTGCTGTCTTCTTCTTCTCGGGGAATGCCTTCCAACTCCCTATCAATCGCTCTGATCTTTTGATCGTGATTTTGAATGATCAACAGTTTTTCGACTTCGGGTAACATGAAGGGAGAAATAGTAAGTTTGGACTTGGGCGGAACGATTCTGTCCGGGAAGCATCGCGAATTTCAAACGCAGCGTCAACCACTCAAACAAGAGCAGATTGTTTCAACCAGGCGGGAATCCCCGGAGTACCCTTGACTTTTTCGGCTTGTCGTAATTTATCGGCGACATGGTCAGCTTCCTCCGCGGGTAGTTCAACCCATGAGCGACAGCCTCCAAATTCTTCGCGATTGAGCAGAATCCATGGTTGAGGGAGTTTCCATATTTCCACTTCGGCCCAGGAAATTCCTGGCTGATCACCCCATTCAAACCTGGAACGGACGGTGTCTTCATTCCAGATATGGAAATCGTTCAGCCCTTTGACGTCTTCCCACTGGCTCAACTTTCCTTTGGATAGAATTCGGGCGAACAGGGAGATGGAAATTTCGTCTTTTGCCGACTCCGCGGCCAATACCCTCATCTTTCCATTGGCGGCAGGCAGTAAGTGATCCGCCTGCTCATGGTATCTGCCAGGAAACAGAAAAAATTCATCCCAGGCCCATTGAAAACCGGTTTTGCCTTCCGATATCCCGCCTTTGCGCAGCAGGAGCGATTGCTCGCCCGCCGCCAGTGCATCACATACGAGCTGCCATTCTTTAAAAGCCATTGGCTGCCATCCCGGATTTATTGCAAGTGTCGCCGTCGCCATATCGTTATCACCAGTCTCGTTTCCTCTTTTGAAATTTGCAAGAGCATCAAATTTTCCGTTGGCAAAAAAGATGGATTGCCCTAGTTTCTCGGTCCGCTTCGGCACGGAAAGATATTTCGTGTTCCTTGCATTTTTGATGGTGGCAGTAGCTCAGGGGTAGAGCCCCGGATTGTGATTCCGGTTGTCGCGGGTTCAAATCCCGTCTGCCACCCCACCGTCCGCTTTCTGTTTTATTTTGTTTTATTCTGTTTACAGGTTGTTCGTATTTGGCATCTTCCGATCCTTGGTTAAGGTAAGTTTCCGGATGGCGGATGCAGCGTAAAGATGGGAATGGATTCATTGGAAAAAAGACTGGGCTACAAATTCACCAACTCCCTTCTCCTGGCCGAAGCACTCACTCACCCCAGCCTGGCATACGAATCGAAACGACCGCATTTCGACAACCAACGTCTTGAATATCTGGGCGATGCCGTGATTCAACTGATCCTGACCGACGAGCTTTTTACTCTTTTCCCGAATTCCGCGGAAGGGAAACTTACCAAACTGCGGAGTCAACTTGTCTCCCGCACCGGACTCTGTCACTTTGCCAGATCGATCCATCTCGGAACATACCTTTTACTGGGGAAAGGTGAAAATGCCGCCGGCGGAAGAAATCGTCCCTCGATACTCGCTGACGCATTTGAGGCTCTCATCGGTGCGATCTACCTCGATGCGGGATTCGCCGCTTCACGGAAAGTGATGCTCAGTAATTTCGGCGATATGATTCGACGAATCGCAGATCGGCCCGTCGAAAATAACCCCAAGGGTCAGTTGCAGGAAAAGCTTCAGGCCATCTCCGCTTCAAGCCCGAAGTACAAGATCGTTTCTCAGGATGGACCCGACCATCAAAAATCATTTGTTGCGGAAGTTTTCTGGGAAGGCCGAAAACTGGGCTCCGGTTCCGGACCAAGCAAAAAGGAAGCGGAAACCGCCGCGGCTCAGACAGCCCTCGGAGATCACTTATGGAAGGCGGAACCAAAAGATGGGGAGAATGTGTGAATCCCTGTGAAAAACTGTCAGAAACTTTTCGTTACTCACAAAATATTAGATTATTTCCTGAATCCACACGACTTATTCACATGGTTTTCTCAACAGGAACTGTTTCTTCACCAAAGACTTGCGTATAAATCTCCAACTTACCAACCAACAGAATAAGAATAATGGATTTCCTCTAAAATAAGAATTATCTAAGAAGGTGTTGAAAACCCGGACTTGGCGACTTTCGCCAGCACGGATGCCACCGATATTCGGGACAAATCGCTGGTCGGGGAAACCAGAAATTCCATGTTCGGGTGTGGTGGAGCCCACACCTTGGGGTTCGTTGGCCCGAAAAGAACAAGACCCCGGACTCCGGTGCTGGCCGCTAAATGGGAAATGCCGCTGTCATGTCCGAGAAAGTAATCGCATTGCTGTAATTCGGATCCCAGTTCAGAAAGAGGGAGCTGCTCCAGGTGTCGGCAGGGAAGCTCCGTTGGCTTGAGGAGATCAAGAAGATCGCCGATGATCCCGTGTTCGGCTTCGCCGCTGACGATGAGAAACTCCGAACCGGGCGCCCATCGATGAAGGGAGGTGATGACTTGCACCCATGACTCGAAGGACCAGTTTTTCGCCGGGCTGCCGCTTCCCGGATGCAGGGCGATACGGCGGGGCTTTTCTCCTTCGTTCTCGATTCCCGATGGGTTTTCATAGGAGAGTTCCACCCAGGGTTGCTCCAGGTAGAGACCAAGACTTTCCAAAGGCTTAGCCAACTGAACCGCCGCTGATCGGTAGGGCGCCGACTCGTCCATCCGATAGGGACCACGGGAAAGTGTTTCGACTCCTGCGCGAACCAGATTATCCTGAAAAATCCGGTCAGGATCGTACAGATAAGAAAAGACCACGTCGAATTCTGAAAGATAATGGCACATTTCCTGATCGAGCTCGCTCTTCGGAGCGAAAAACGGGGCAAGAGCAGCATGTTCGATTGAGCGAACAGAATCAGCCAGCCCGGTTGAAACGGCAAGCCGGGCAATTTCCGTGTAGCCGAGAATTTCAATTTTGCACTCCGGGAATTGATTTCGAGCCAGTTGAATGGCCGGCAGAGTGAGAATGAAATCCCCAAGAGCACCACCACGGATAAAAAGGATTTTTGCCATTGATCAGTGATTGCAGGACCTCAGTGTTCACTCAACCATTTCCGAATGTCTGAGACCAGTATCTCAGGCTTTTTATCGATCGACAGACGCAGGATATTGGGGTGTTCTCGCGGCGCTTCCAGTATATCAAACTGACTTTGAAGGAGGTCGGGGGTCATGTATTCATGATGGCGGGCGTTCATGCGGCTCTCAATCAGATCAAAGTCTCCCTCCAGAAATATGAGGCGCCATTGATCCGGGAATTGCCCCAGAAGGTAGTCGCGATAAACACTCTTCAAAGCGGAACAGACCAGAACGGCCGAGCGCTTCTGGTTCAATACCGATTGGGCTGCCGAAATTAATGAATCAAACCAGGGCCAGCGATCTTCATCGGACAAAGCAATTCCCGCTCCCATTTTGACCTTGTTTTCCGGAGAGTGAAACGAATCACCTTCCAGATAATCGGCCTCAATTGCCTGCGCCAGCAGCGACCCCACCGTGGTTTTGCCGCAGCCCGAAACTCCCATGATTACGATCAGTCGATTCATGCAAGCGGTTCAGGAAGTTCCCGTTCGATTTCATCAATACGGTAACCAAAACCTGGACCAGACAGGGTTGACCCATCGAGCATACCCTGTTGCCTCTGATACAAGCCTGGATGAATTGCCTGTTCCGGCAGACTGGCAGCGGGGTAAAACTGCATCGCATTGGATTCGATTCCCATGATGGTGCCCACATTCGCCGCCAGAAGAAAATGGGGGATTTGGGCGATCATGGGATTTGTCAGGTCCTGCACCATGAGCGTCATTCCATGGGCCTTCGCCCAGCAGAAGCTCAAGAGCGCGCCGGTCTGGGTTTTGCAGGTTTTCAGGGCGACCCCGGTCCAGCCGAGCTCGCGACCCATTTTGACAAACTTCCAGTCGTGAGCGCTTTCATCCATAAACAGCGGCTTCCTGGCACTGACACTTCGAACGTCAATTTGATTGGCCTCCAAATCGTAGGGAAAAGGTTGCTCGACATACAGGATCTTCTGGTAGGTGGCCGGGTCATCGACGATTAACTTGTCTAGTATTTCATTTACATAGTCGGGTTCGGTGACGGTGCAGTTAAAGTCAGTAGTCAGCCAGTTGACTTTTTCCTCTTTAGATACTTTTCCGATTTGCTTGAGCCGGAGGTAATCCCATTCCGCATCATTACCGCGAAGTTTAATTTTGAGGCAATCAAGCCCGTCTTTTTGAATCCAGTCACGCAAAAGAACGGGGTATCCATCGTCCGGTTCATCCCCAGTTAATTGGTCCTCTGAAATTGGATCAAGACCACCCACCAGGTGCCATACCGGTAATTTTTTTGGCGCGGAAGATACGAAGTAATCGATCGGGTACTTGCCTGCAAAAGAGATGTTCCCATCATCGGTGGAAAGATAATCACCCAGATCACGGTTCATAAATTCCTCATTATACGATTGATAGGTCTCCACGTTGTGCAACTTTCCAAATGCATCGTGGACCGCGATATCAAAGAGGGAGAAGCAAACCAGTGAGGCCAGATGAGGCAGGGCGGCGTCAGCCGTCCGACCTTGATTGAAAGTTTCGCGTAAGGATTCCAGTTTCCCGTTGATGAAGTCATGACCAAGTTCCATGGGGTGTCCCGATTCGTTGAATCCGGAAAGTTCATTGGCCAGGAGAAGGGTAAAATCTTTCATGGCCGCGTGGCGTTCCTCGTAATCAATGGGAGAAGGCCAGACCCAGCCAACAGAAAGGGGGGTTTCGCCCCAGCCAGCGGCCGTTTTTCCGCCGTTGGATTCGACCGTGACCTGAGCGCGGGCGCAGGTGACGGATTCGAGAACCTGGTTTCCAAATTTTAAAGGCACCCGCATCTCCACGGGTATGAAGTAGAGTTTTGTGTCTTTGACGGTAACTGACATGGCTGATTTCCGAGTTATCAATTTGTATCAGGAGCTTGTGGAAAAACGGTGAAATAAAAAACTGCGAGTCATTTCCAATCCAACAAACATCAGATTTTTCGTTTGAGGGTTTTTCAACAGGTTCTCAGGAGTGTTCCGGACAAAATCATCAGCCCGGTTCAGGTGGAGACTCCGCGGAACCTGGATCCGGTTTTTTCGAAATATTGTGTAAATCATATTCAACCATTTGGTGTACCAGATCCTGAAACTTGATTTTCTGATTCCATCCAAGCTGTTTTCGCGCCCGGCTTGAATCACCACACAGGGATACAGCTTCGGAAGGTCGATCAAAGCGTTTATCGAATTCCAGATAGTCACGATAATCCAAATCTATATATCGAAATGCCTCATCCAAAAAATCTCTGACCGAGTGCAGTTCGCCTGAGGCGATCACAAAATCCCGCGGTTCATCCTGTTGAAGCATTAACCACATGGCCTTGACATATTCCTTGGAATGACCCCAGTCTCGCATCGAATCTATATTTCCCAGTTTGATTTTACTTTGTAGTCCCAATTTGATTCGGGCCGCCGAAACAGAGATCTTTCGGGTGACAAACTCATACCCTCTTCGGGGGCTTTCATGATTGTAAAGGATTCCACTACAGGCGAAGAGGTTAAACCTTTTTCTATAATTTCTAATGAGATGGAAACCGGTTAGTTTGGAGATTCCATAGATTGATCGGGGCATGAACGGGGTGTCTTCATTTTGTGGAGATGATTGTGCCTCTCCAAACATTTCACTTGAACTGGCAAAATAGAATCGTGCTTTGGGGGCCAGTTCTTTCCATGCAGAGAGGAGACGGTAGGCGCCGTTCACATTCGTGTTTAATGATTCAAATTCTTCATCGAGACTCAGGTTCACATAACTTTTGGCAGCCAGATGATAGATTTCATCCGGGTCCACTTGTTTAATGGCAGCATATAAACTTGGAAAACTTTCCAGGGTTCCCGTGATCAGGCAAACCTGATCCAGCAGGTGGGAAATATTGGAGAGTCGTGGTCGATCAGCCTCTAAAGCGTCTTTTCTGACAATGCCATAAACTTGATAGCCCTGTTCCAGGAGAAGCTCCGCGAGGTAACTTCCGTCCTGACCCGTGATTCCCGTGATTAAGGCTTTTTTCATTCTGTCCTTTTCAGCTTAGTTTCAGCGCGAAAGCGGGGCCGACGAATCCAGGCGAGTCGAAACAGGGTGAACACAGCTTTGATAATTTCTTGGTGAGAAATTTTTGATTGTCCAGAGCGGCGGTCTTCAAAGTGAATGGGAATTTCGGTCATGTTTTTTGTGACCAGTGAGATATAATACAGAGATTCAACGAAGAAGCTGTAACCATCGGACTTCACTGAATCCAGATTCATTCGGTTGAGGACGTCAACGCGAAACGCCCTGAAAGAGGTAGTTGTTTCCATGAGAGGTATGTGCAACATCAATCTGGTCAGTCGGTTGGCGGTCATGCTCAGGACGGTGCGGAAAAAGCCATAATCCAGTTGGCCTCCATCGACATAACGAGAGCCGATCACAAAATCAACATCTTGAAGTTTCCCGATGAGAGCGGGAATGTAAGCAGGGTTGTGAGAAAAGTCCGCATCCATGGTGATCAGTTGATCATAGTGATGTTCAATGGCGTATTCGAATGCCAAAAGATGGGCTGAACCGAGCCCCATTTTACCGGGGCGATGATGGACTGTCAGCATGGGAAACTCTTCACGAAGTTGATCCAGGATCTCCCCCGTTCCATCTGGTGAATTGTCGTCCACAACCAGAACGTCGGCATGGGGTGCGTGTTGGTGGATCAGCCTGACCAGATCTCCAATATTGAGCGCTTCATTGTAGGTAGCGGTAAAAATGAGGGTTCCAGGCATAATCTTTGGCTTGGTGCAATTGCAACAGGCGGATAGTGGAAAAGTCACGGATAAAAGAGGTGCCCAACGCGGGACTCAAGCGGCAAACAAACAGGCGGGATAGCCGGTAAAATGGTCGCGTCGGCGTATAAACAACATTATAACAACATCGCCCGTCCCTCCGGGATTCCCCCAGGCAGATTCTACAGCAGCCCGAAAGACAGTCAACTTCCAGGGAACCTTCGCCGACAGAAAAGTTGGCGTATCTCATCGATCGACCATTCACGCCGATTGTCACTGTGGCGGCTCCGGCGCCAGATCCGGCTGCGGCCCTTTTGTTCGCTGGATTCGTTGCGCGCCGGTCGCGGGGGGAAACCCCGCTTCCTCCTTGCGCCTCGCCAGGCAACAAAATGACTCGCAGTTTTTCATTCCCCACTTTTTCCACAGTCTCTCAGGGCGCTCCCGGGCCCAGGTCATTCGTCCGCACATCCTTCAACTTGGCAGCCAGTTTTTCTTTGAAGGCTTCCACCACGGTTTGGTATTTCGGATCTTTCGCGAGATTGGTGAACATCTTGGGATCTTTTTTCACGTCGAACAACTCGATCCCGTTGCCGGCGTCCTCTCCATATTGAATGTAAGACCAGTTTTCGTCCCGCAATAAGAATCCCTTTCGCATGGGAGCCACACTGAAAGCCGAATCGCGGACCTGGTAGCTGGGGTCATCCAGCATCGGAGTGATATCTTTGCCCTGAACTCCCCTGGGAACTTCCAACCCGCACAGGCTGGCCGTGGTCGGATAGAGATCCAGCAGCTCAACAAATGAATGACACACCGCCGGTTTTTTCCCCGGCACACAGATGATCAATGGCACGCCCGAGGATTCATCACGCAGGCTGACTTTTTCCCAGAACTCGTGTTCGTCCAGATGATACCCGTGGTCAGCGGTGAAAATCACGATGGTTTGGTCTTCTAATCCAGCCTTCTTGAGGGCGGCCATCACCTTGCCGACCTGAGCATCCATAAAGGAGACCGCAGCATAATAGGCGCCCAACGCTTTTTTCTGGCGGCGGATATCCAGTTTCATGTTCTTGTTGTTTTTGTAGTTGATTCCGGCCTTGGGAATGTCGTCCCAGTCCCCTTCCACCTGCCTGGGCAGAACCATTTTGCTGTAGGGCAAATAGGGTTCAAAATAGGATTTCGGCGCCACATAGGGAACATGGGGGCGCACAAAACCCACTCCCAGCCAGAAGGGTTTGTCCTTGTGTTTGGCAATCAACTCCACCGCCTTCGCTGCCGTCTTGCCATCGGAGTGCACCAGGTCGCCGCCGTCGGCCTCGACTACCACCATGGTGTTTCTTCCCATCAAAGGCTTTTTGCCATCAGGGTTATTTTCCAGATTTTCTCACTTGCCCGGAGCCATCCACTCCGGACCGGGGCTGTTGAAACGTTCCGTCCAGGAAATTTCGTCATCGGCTCCGTTGTAGAAATCCGGATCCCGCCCCTTGTGAAATTCGATCCCCCCCGGCACGCCCATGTGGAAAATCTTGCTCACTCGTGCCGAATAATACCCGTTGTTTTTGAACAGCTGCGGCCAGGTGGCACGGTCGCCAATTTGCGGGCGGGGACTTTTGTATCCCAACACACCGGTCGCGTGGGGATAATATCCGGAAAGGAATGACGCCCGCGAAGGCCCGCAATAGGTCGCCTGACAGTAAGCCCGGGTGAAACGGGTTCCGCGTGCGGCGAGCGCGTCGATGTGAGGCGTTTGGCAGACTGTATTTCCGTAACAGGAAAGGGCGGTGGCTGTCAGGTCATCGGAAATGATGAACAACACGTTGTAAGGTTTCTCCTGAGAAAGGAGCGGAGTGGAAAAGATCAGTAAGCTGAGAGCGGAGACGAAGAATGGTTTCATATTACTCGTGTCAGGAAAGAAAACCGTAAACTCGGATCAGGCGGATGTATACAGTGAAGTGGCCCCCAAAATGGAGCCAGAATTTTCCCGATGTCGAAACTTTCTTCGGGGTGATAAATTCCGGGCTCCACAGGAGTATTTTCTCGCTGTTGCCAAGTGGATTCCCGGCGCTTGACTGACGACTGAATCCACGGTCTCTTACGGCTTGAATCAGCCAACTTGTATGGGGACAACCTTTCCAAACAAAAACGAGCGAAAAACAATCTGAAAACGAACAAAAAACTTGCAAACAGAGCGATTTGCAAATATGAGATTGGGGTTGAGAGTATTCTTCCATCATGAAAGACAGCAGGGATAGAAATACACTTAAGGAAAAGCTGCTCGATCAGTCGATTTGTCTCGGTAATTTTGAACTGGCATCCGGTGCCGTGAGCGATTTTTACGTTGACTCCAAGCTCACCACGCTTGATCCGCGAGGCTTAAAACTGGTGGCCAAAGCAGGTTGGGAAATGCTTTGTGATTTTGCGGCGGAACGATCACTCAAGTTGGACTCTATTGGTGGTTTGACTATGGGAGCGGATCCCATCGCTGTGGGGATTGCTCTGGAATCTCTGAAAAGTAATGACCTGATTCAGGCTTTTTCCGTGAGAAAGTCGGCAAAAAAGCATGGACGGCATAAATTGATCGAAGGAAACTTTTGTGAGGGCCAAAAGGTGGTCGTGGTGGATGATGTGGTCACTACAGGCGGCTCCACTTTACAGGCGATAGAGGCGATTCGCCAAGCAGGCGGTGATATTGTCTGTGCTTTGGTTCTCGTGGATCGCCAGGAAGGTGGGAGAGCTGCCATTGAAGAGGCGGGCATACCGGTTCTGTCGCTTTTCACCCGCGAAGAATTAGTGGGATCACAAAATGCCGACAGTTCACTCTCACCTACGGACAAGAATCTCGCCACTGCTTAGGAGACGGTGGAAAAACGCTGGAATGAAAAACTGCGAGTCATTTTATTTGCTGACGAGGCGCGATGAGGGAGGGTGGCCTGCTAGCTGACCGAGTCGGAACGAAGTCCGTAAATAAAAGGGCCGCAGCCCGGAGGGGCGGTGCAGAAATGGCTCTGGGCGAAGCCGCTGATTCAGGGGCCAAAAAGTGTCATGGCTTTT
>Ga0114931_10001647_pt1 | contig 28467 bp, 28 predicted proteins | sample 2SBtaG_FD_89579 | JGI IMG/M metagenome (GOLD analysis project Ga0114931, IMG submission 89579) | Deep subsurface microbial communities from Kolumbo volcano to uncover new lineages of life (NeLLi) - 2SBTROV14_V59a metaG | ecosystem: Environmental > Aquatic > Marine > Volcanic | place: Kolumbo... | reverse complement strand
TTGGCCGCAGGGATGCGGCCATCGAGCGTACAGGGAAGTACTTGCAGCGGGTCTTGAGAAGCTGATCCGGACATCGAGTTGTCGTGCCCCGTATGTGAACCCACTCGATCAGGGGAGGAGCCACTTTGATTAGTTCAGCATCCCCCTGTCATTATGTATAAGGCCCGGTAACAATCCGTAGGCCGGGTTAGCGAAGCGTAACCCGACAAATCGGTTTCGGTTCAGTACCACAAGGAGTTCATATGAAAAACCGGTTCCGGTATCTTTTTATCCGGCTGCTGTGTGTATCAGACGCCTCGGTATTTGGCGAACAAGCTGCCACGAAGTCTGGTAAACCCATTACCACCAGTGACCCTCATATCCCGGTAGAGCAGCTGAAGCTCAGGCCATTGACACGGGCCGGGGTCAAGGTGTAAGTGGTTGGCTGGCAGAGACTCCTGCAGGAAAAAGGCCAGGAAATCAGCACCGCCGAGACCGCGGCGTCCTACAAAAGGGCAGAACTTGCCAAAGCCAATGAATTGCAGTCAGCGCTGGATGCACTCGACAAGGCAAGGCAGGTCGCTGACCAGCAACCTGCTGATGAGAAGGCGGCCGTTGCACTGGCACAGGCACAGGCAGACGTGTGAATTCCGCATCCGGGGACGTTGGACAACAGCCCGAAGATCCCACCGGGATGGAGCTTGTCAGCCAGACTCCGGAGTCCCGATGCCGTATAAAAAACGCTGTTTCCCGGGGCAAGCCAATGGCCGGGCAGGATCGAATCCACCAGCGGATGCTGTTGCGCCATGCCCTGCAGGGATGTAAGCGTCCTTAGACGCTTGGGGATGATTGCATCTGCACCCGCCCCGTTGTGCCAGAAAAGCGCCTGTCGCTCGGCCAACAGCTTTTCTCAGCCTCGTTGCTGCGGGAAGTTTACCTTCAGATCCCCAAACTCAGATGCATAATATTCCAGCAGAGCCTGTAGAAAAATAACAATACCAATCATTTCACAGAGTTCCTCGACGGTATAAAGGACGCTGTAGGTGATTGTCGTGGTCCCGTTTATATCCGCCTCCCGTGCACCAACCATTTCCAGGCCGACCGCACCTGCCAGGAATATGCTACCGGCAACGATAAAGCGAATCATGGTAGGTCGTGGCAAGTGCAGCAGGAAGCGGAAATAAAACAGCCCCAGAATTACCACCAGGACTGAATAGGGTATGACCCACGGAAAATACAGGAAACCACTAGCCGTGAAGAACAAGTCTATGATGTCACCTATTTCTTCATGTATGGCAGCGCCCTCATCAAAGGCGAGATACAGGAATATCCATGCCAGTAGTTTCCAGTGCAAATGGTAGGACTGCTGTGTTCTGTTCCTGGCGGCGGCAATCAGGAAAAGCATACCCGAGCACAGCAGGATGGCAATCATTGAGTAGAGCGAAGGCAGGTTGGCCTCGTAATCGAAGTCTAACAACTCGATGAAATCAAATTCGCCTGGGTCATCAATAACGTAGTATGTAACTAACTGGGCTATATGCAGGACCAAAAGGGTTGCAATGATACCCAACAAAACCCTGCTTACTCTTTTAGGGCTTAGCGTAATTTCCACGGTTGTCCGGTTCCACAGATTATTCTTTGGTGGTCCATGCTTCTCCAAGATCGAGTTTCTTCTCGATGATTATGCTCTGAAATATCCGGGGTCAGAGTAAAAACTATAAACCATCGTTGAACTCAGGCGTGGTTTGGGCTCTGGCCCCGGAATTTCCGGCGCCTATCCCTGCCGCCGGTACCGCCGCTGCACGTACTCATCCACGATCTTCTGAAAGTCCGCGGCAATGTTGTCGCCCTTCAGGGTGACGGTTCTTTCACCGTCCACATAAACCGGTGCAACCGGTTGCTCGCCGGTACCCGGCAGGCTGATACCGATGTCGGCGTGCTTGCTTTCGCCGGGCCCGTTGACGACACAGCCCATCACGGCAACAGACATTTCCTCCACGCCCTGGTATTGCCGGCGCCACTCGGGCATGCGCTCGCGCAGGTAGGCCTGGATGTCCTGCGCGAGTTGCTGGAAGTACTGACTGGTGGTACGCCCGCAGCCGGGGCAGGCGATCACGGCCGGGGTGAAGTGGCGCAGTTCCATGGACTGCAGCAGTTCCTGTGCGACCCGGACTTCGCGGGTGCGGTCACCACCGGGTTCCGGGGTGAGTGATATACGGATGGTGTCGCCGATACTTTCCTGCAGCAGTACGGCAAGTGCCGCGCTTGAGGCGACGATACCGCGCGAGCCCATGCCGGCTTCGGTCAGGCCGAGGTGCAGGGCGTAGTCGCTGTTTGCGGCGAGTTCGCGGTACACGCTGATCAGATCCTGCACACCGCTCAGTTTCGTGGACAGGATGATGTGGTTGCGCGCCAGCCCGATGGCTTCGGCCTGTGTAGCACTTTCCAGTGCCGAGGTCACCATGATCTCGTGGATGATAGCACGTGCGTCTTTCGGTTCACTGCGCTGCGCATTCTCATCCATCAGGCGGGTCACCAGCGCCGGATCGAGGCTGCCCCAGTTGACACCGATGCGCACCGGCTTGTCGTGCGCGCAGGCCGTTTCGACCATGGCGGCGAATCGGGTGTCGTGTTTTTTGCCGCGCCCGACATTGCCGGGGTTGATGCGGTACTTCGCCAGCGCGGTCGCGCATTCCGGCACCTCGGCCAGCAGCTTGTGGCCGTTGAAGTGGAAATCACCGATCAGCGGGACCTCGCTGTTTGCCTGTTGCAGGCGTTCGGTGATCGCGGGTACGGCACGCGCGGCTTCGATGGTATTGACGGTAATGCGCACCAGTTCGGAACCGGCCTGTGCCAGCGCCATGACCTGTTGTGCCGTGGCCTCGATGTCCGCGGTATCGGTATTGGTCATCGATTGCACCACCAGCGGGGCCGTGCCACCGATGGTGACCTGGCCGATGCGGACGGCAATACTGCGGTGTGCTTTCACAAGTTGGGCGGGAACGGACATGGCAGTCATCGTGTGACAGGAACGAAGGGCAATGATAATCGAAATTCAGCAGCGGGGGAGGGGTGGTGATTGTAGCGATGTCGTCGAGGTCGGGGCAGGAGGCAGCGCTGTTTCCGGTAACATTTATAATTATCCATATAATACAAAATGTTAGATTTTTGTTGCAATCTGTAAATGACTGGATATAATCACAGTTACTGTATAAATAACCAGTCAACTGTTATGCCCAAAGACACACTCACTGCCCGGCAAGCCGAAATCCTGGAGCTGATCCGCAGTCATATCGCGGAAGAGGATTGCCCCCCGACCCGCGCCGAGATTGCCCATATTCTCGGCTTCCGCTCTCCCAATGCTGCGGAGGACCACTTGCGCGCCCTGGAACGCAAGGGGGTCATCGAACTGGTGGCCGGTTCCTCCCGCGGTATCCGTCTGCTCGAGGGAGCGTATGGCCTGCCGGTGGTGGGGCGTGTTGCGGCCGGCGAACCGATTCTCGCCGAACAGCATATCGAGGACTACTGCCGGCTGGAGCCGGATACCTTCCATCCCCGGGCAGACTATATGCTGCGTGTACACGGCGACAGCATGCAGGACATCGGTATCTTCGACGGCGATCTGCTGGCCGTGCATCGCACCAAACGGGCCGAGAACGGCCAGATTGTCGTGGCGCGTATCGATGACGAGGTCACGGTAAAACGCTTTCGTCAGCGCGGCGCCATTGTGCGCCTGCTGCCGGAAAACCCGGATTACGAACCGATCCGCATTGATCTCCGTGAACAGCCGCTGGTTATCGAGGGGCTGGGTGTCGGAGTGGTGCGCAAGGAGATATGACATGGCGGCTGTAAAGAAACTTCATCACCTGAATGCCTGGGAGCGGACACCTGTTGACCGGCATCCCGCGACACTGCCAACGGCCATTGCGGGGCTGGATGAGCTGTTACCGGGCGGCGGCTGGCCGGAAGCCGGGCTGGTGGAGATTATTGTTCCGGATGATTATGTCGATGCCATGGCCCTGGTGTTGCCGCTGATGGCGCACCTGGGCGTACAGGATCGCTGGCTGGGCATGGTGGCGCCGCCGTGCATCCCGCGCGCCCGGATCCTGCAGGACCGCCGGATTAATCCACTGCGATTACAACAGGTTAACTCGCATGCCGGGCGCAGTGATATGTGGACCATGGAATACATGCTGCAGGATGGCAACTACAGCCTCGTGCTGGGATGGCCGTCCTGTGATACGGAACTGGTGGCACGGCGTCTGGCAAATGCCGCACTCGCCGGGAACTCGCTTGGCATCCTGTTTCGCTATGAGAGTTTTTCAACAACGGTTTCCAGGAGCGGCCTGCGAATGAAACTCGAGATCAATGAAATCGGGAAACTGGTTTACCGGTTAAACAACCGGGGTGAGCGGAGTTCCGATGCCGTGTTACTGGCCGGTTAGTGATGGGGGATTCACGGGTATGACGAAGAAATAAAATCCAGGATTCCCTGGTCACTGACGGGTTCAGCTGGCTACCAGATTTTCCGGGTATGTCCGCTACGCCCGAAATAGCGCTCTGTTGCGCTGATCAGTTTTCTCTGTTCTTCATTCAACTTGCCGTCGAGTTTTCCCGTCCGGTGCATCATGGACAGCATGGACTCGACCTGGCGTGCTTTGAAACTTGTCTGACTTTTTCTGAGCAACCGGCCAAGATTATCGGCCAGGCGGGTTTCACTACGGATCAGTTGTGAGCTGGCACGCAGTAAGTCGGCGGCTTCCTCCGGTCCGATCCTGAACTCGGTTTCGAACATATCGAGGATGTCACGTTGCTGTCCGGCACTGATCTCACCTTCACACCCGGCGACCCCGAGGATCAGTACTGCGGCAACTTCCATTGGCTCAGCCAGGCGGTAAATCGGCTTGTCGCCATAGTTCGTCTTCCCGTTCATGCGGCGCCGGATAAGGAACGGATTGAAAGAACTGATCGTTACCCCGTACTTCTGCAGGGCAACGACGGCCCCGATCAGGCCAGCCAGTACGATCAATACGCCAATGGCAACGTGCATTTCCAGGTCCCGTTGATTAATGCACGGTTATCGACCGGGCTGGCCGGGAACTTGAGGCGTGTTTGCTTGCTAACAGGCTGATTGAAAAAAAGATTTTTTCAAGAATGCCGGGAACCGTTGATCTTTGGGTTCGCGGGCAAGCCCGCTCCACAAATTCATGATAATCACTGCAGGCGGGCTTTCCTGCGAACCGGGACTCAATCCGCCTGTCCGAGACGGACGCGTTCCTTGTAGTCCTGGTACAGCCCGATCATGGTTTTCCATAGCGGGCCTGGTTGCCCGTTACCAACGGGTTGATCATCGAGCGTGGTTACCGGTGAGATTTCGCGAGTGGAACTGGTCAACCAGACTTCATCGGCACCGCGCAGGTCCGTTTCGGGGATACTGCCTTCCCGGAATGGCACGCCGTTGGCGACGGCCAGTTCAAGAATCAGGTCCCGGGTGATTCCCGGCAGCAGGGCCGGGCCATTCGGCGGGGTGACGAGGACACCGTTCTTTACGATGAAGACGTTACTGGCCGCACCTTCAATGGCGCAGCCGTCTTTCATCAGGATCGCCTCGACCGATCCGGCATCCAGTGCCTGCTGACGCAGCAGGACATTGGGCAGCAGGGTAATGGCCTTGATATTGCAATGTTGCCAGCGCGTATCCGGCAGGGTAATGGCGGTGATTCCCGTGATGGATGTGCTGTTTACCGGCGCCGGCGCCGGGTTGCTCATGGCAAACACAGTCGGCCGCGTTACGTCCGGGAAGGCATGATCGCGCCGGGGTGCAACCCCCCGGGTGACTTGCAGGTAGACGGCCCGGTCAGTGCCCGGATTACGTGCCACCAGTTCAGTCAGCATGGATTGCCACGCGTCCGGTGCCAGGGGATTCTCGATGCGGACCGCATCCAGGCTGTTTTGCAGGCGCTTCAGGTGGTGGGCCAGGCGGAACAGCTTGCTGCCATAGACCGGGATGACCTCATAGACGCCGTCACCGAACAGGAAGCCGCGATCCATGACCGGAATGCAGGCCTCGTCCAACGGCAGAAAGTGGTCGTTTAGATAGGCGGTTGTCATGGTGGGGTTGAATTTACCGGAACGGACGCCTCATGGGAACGAAATCGAATGGCAGGGCCGGTCTCCGGCCGGGGAAATCTTTCCCCCGCGAGGCGCGGGTTCTACTCGAAATAGAGCAGGGCCTCATCCCTGATGCGCTGCCAGAAAGACCCTTCGTTGATCCCCTGCAGGGCAACCAGTGGTTGCTCGGCGATGACGGTATCACCCAGTTTTACATGGACCATGCCGAGGTTTTTACCGGCTGTTATCGGCGCGGTAATGCGATTGTCAATGGTCATGGAGGCATCCAGTGACTTGTACTGGCCGCGCGGGATGGTGGCGTATAACGGCTTGTCGACACCCAGGGAGATCGTGTCCGTGCTGCCTTTCCATACCCTGGAGGTGGCAAGTTGCTTGTCGGCATCATAGAGCTTGTGGGTCTCGAAAAAACGAAAACCGTAATTCAGCAGGGCCTGGCTGGTCTCGGCGCGGGCATTCACGCTGTTGGTCCCGAGCACTACGGAGATCAGGCGCATGTCTCCCTGTTTTGCCGAGGTTACCAGACAATAGCCGGCCGAATCGGTATGCCCGGTTTTCATTCCGTCTACCGACTCGTCACGCCACAACAGCTTGTTACGGTTGTACTGGGTGATATCGTTATAGGTAAATTTCTTTTGTGAGTACCATTGATAGTGTTCCGGGAACTCCCGGATCAGATTTCCGGCCAGTCGGGCGATATCGCGTGCCGACATATAGTGTTCAGGATCCGGCAGCCCGGTGGCATTCATGAAATGACTGTTCGTCAGGCCGAGTTTCTCGGCATGCCGGTTCATTAATGCGGCAAAGGTGTCTTCACTGCCCGCAACATATTCAGCCAGGGCGACAGTTGCATCGTTGCCGGACTGGATGATCATGCCTTTCAGCAGGTCTTCCACGGAAACCTTTGTGTTGACCTCGACGAACATACGCGAGCCGGGGGTACGCCAGGCCTTCTCGCTGATGGTGACCTTGTCATTGAGGTGGATATTGCCGTTCTTCAGCTCCGTGAATACGACATAGGCCGTCATCAGTTTGGTGATACTGGCGGGTTCGATGGATTTGCCGGAATCCTTTTCGGCGATAACCTGCTGGCTGTTGTAGTCCTGCAGGATGTATGCCTTTGCGCCAATGGCGGGCGGTTTGGGAACCGGCAGCGGAGCGGCCTGCAGACTTACAAACAGAAAACATAACAAGGCGGGTATTAGCTGAATGATTCGGCGTGGCATAGTGATCCTGTCCAGATAGCAATTAAATCCTGCTGCATTGTCCGCATGTCACTGCCGCTTTGCAATGCTGCAGACAGCGTTCAGTCGATTATGACGCGGGTATCGTTGATTCCCAGTGATACCAGACTGTTGGAAATCCGGTCTGCTTCATCGACCGTGGCCAGCGGGCCGATGCGTACCCGGTACAGAGGGCCGTTACTGTTGGCGGCCTCGGTGATCCGGACATCATCCAGACCGGACGCCTGCAGTCGTTGCTCTAGGCGTTCGGCATTGTCGCGGTTGCTGAAGGCGCCGACCTGCAGGAACAGGGTTGCCGGGTCGTGGGCCGCGGCCTGCCGGGTGGGGGCTGGTTGCCGCGGGGCCGGCCTGGACGGATCAATGGCTTCGACCTCGACCAGGCCGGTGCCGGATTTCAGGATGCCGAGTCTGGCAGCCGCGGCATAGGAGAGGTCGATGATCCGATTGGCGTGAAAGGGCCCGCGGTCATTGATCCTGACGACCACCGAGCGGCCATTGCGCAGATTGGTGACCTTCGCATAGGTTGGCAGCGGCAGGGTCTTGTGCGCCGCCGTCATTTTATAGATGTCATAGGGTTCGCCGCTGGAGGTGCGGTGCCCGTGAAACTTGGTGCCGTACCAGGAGGCGATGCCGCGTTCCCTGTAGCCGATACTGTCGGTCTTCGTGTAATAGCGCTTGCCGGCGACCACGTAGGATTTCGGGTTGCCGTAACGGCTGTGCGGCTCGATACGGGGAACCGCGTCCTGGATGCCGGTGAGATCTTTCGGGTTCTTCGGTGCGGTGTCACCGGTCTCGAAGGTTCCCTGTGAACTGCAGCCTGCGAGCAGTGTGGCCAGCAGCGCTCCCCTGGCAACCCGGCCGCAAAATCCGGTGACGCCGGGTTTTCCCGGGTTGTTGTAATCAGTCGTGTAGATGCTGAGATTGCGCACGTGTCTGGCGGATTTCCTCGCTCAGTTGGTAGACAGCCATTGCATACAGTGGGCTGTGATTATACCGGGTAATGACATAAAAGTTGTTCAGACCCAGCCAGAATTCCGGGCCATTTGCGTTTTGCAGTTCGATCAGGGTGGCCAGACTGTCACCCGGAACCGCAGTCTGCGGTTCGATGCCGGCGCGGCGTAATCTGCTGACAGAAGTCTGTGGTTTGAGTCCCTGCTGTAGTACCGCCTGCCAGGCCGTGCCGCTGACGGTCGCGCGCGTGGCGACCGTGGTCCCGAGTGTCCAGCCATGGGCCCTCATGTAGTTGGCGACACTGCCAATGATATCGGCCGGGTTGTTCCAGAGGTCACGTTTGCCGTCTGCATCGAAATCAATGGCGAAGCTGCGGTAACTGCTGGGGATGAACTGACCATAGCCCATGGCCCCGGCATAGGAGCCGGTGGCCGTGAGTACATCAATGTCTTCCTCCCGCGCGAGCAACAGGTACTGCTCCAGTTCGCTGCGAAAAAACCTGCTGCGTGGTGGATAGTCAAAGGCCAGTGTGGACAGCGCATCGATGACCCGATGGTGCCCGGTATTGCTGCCGTAGCGGGTCTCCACCCCGATGATGGCGACAATGATCTGTGCGTCGACACCGAGTTCTTTCTCTGCTCTTTCAAGCAGTTGCGCATTATTATTCCAGAATGTCACGCCTCCCTGGATGCGGCTTTGGGTCAGGAAGATTTTGCGGTACTGGTACCATTTCAGGCGCTTTTCAGCCGGTTTGCGCATCAGTTCGAGGATATCCTCGCGATGTTGTGCCTGCTTGAAAACCGAGACCAGGTAGTGCCGGTCAAAACCGTGCCGGGAGACCATCTCGTTGATAAAGGTCTGTACTGCCGGGTTGCCCGCATAGCCGGAGGTATCTGGTGTGGCGGCCGTGGTGGTGCAGGCCGGCAGGGTGCACAGGAGTATCAGTCCGACGCAGAAGTTTCCTAGTGTTCTTTGCAGCATGTAGCGTGTCCTTGTGGGCTGGTGGCGTGGGGCATTCTACTATGTCGGGAGCAGCTTGCGGTGTGTCTGTATGGACATCAGGATGCCGAACCCGGCCATCAGCGTAACGATCGAGGTGCCGCCGTAACTGATCATGGGCAGGGGCAGGCCGACCACGGGCAGGATGCCGGTGACCATGCCGGTGTTGACAATGACATACACAAAGAAAGTCATGGACAGGCTCCCGGCCAGCAGGCGGGTATAGGTGTCCTGCGCCTGGATGGCAATCAGGATACCGCGCACCACGATAAAGATATAAAACGTAAACAGCACCGTGATCCCGATGAAGCCGAATTCCTCCGCGAGTACGGCGAAGATGAAATCGGTGGAGCGCTCGGGCAGGAAATCCAGTTGCGACTGGGTACCGTTCAGCCAGCCCTTGCCGTACAGGCCACCGGAACCGATCGCGATTTTCGACTGGATGATGTGGTAGCCGGTACCGAGCGGATCGGTTTCCGGATCCAGGAAAGTGAGCACCCGCTGGCGCTGGTAATCGTGCATGTAATGCCAGATCAATGGCGCAGCCGCACCGGCCATTACCCCCAGAAAGATCATGATGCGCCAGTGCAGGCCGGCGAGAAACAGGACGAAGAAACCGGCGCTGGCAATCAGCAGGGCCGTACCCAGATCGGGCTGCTTGGCAATCATCAGCATCGGGACGGCAATCATGATGCCGCTGGCCAGCAGCTGAAAGCGGTTCGGCGGCAGGCGCACATCGGCGAGATACCAGGCGACCATCATGGGCACGGCCAGCTTCATCATTTCCGAGGGCTGGAAACGCACGAAATACAGGTCAAGCCAGCGTTGTGCGCCACCACTGGTGGCGCCGCCGATGAGTACCGCCAGCAATAGCAGGATACCGAGTACGAAGACCCACGGAGTCAGGCGTTGCAGAACGCCGGGGGAGACCTGGGCCACCGCGATCATGGTGCCGAAGGCGATCCCCAGCCGCAACAGTTGCCGTTCTACCAGCTCGATGTTCTCGCCGCCGGCGCTGTACAGGACGATCAGGCCGAATGCCGATAAACCGACAAGCGAGAATAACAGCGGGGCATCGATGTGCAGCCGGTATTGCCAGCCGCGCTGGCTGGCATCCTCGTGGTCAGTTGACAGCAGTCTGCTCATACCGGTTTGTCCACGAGGTAGCTATCCATGATTTTGCGTGCGATCGGTGCGGCAACCGAGCCACCACCACCACCGTGTTCAACAATCACTGCCACGGCGATTTTCGGATCATCGACCGGCGCGAATGCGATAAACAGTGCATGGTCGCGCAGTTCCTCGGGAATTTCCCTGGCATTGTATTTTTCTTCCTTTTTCAGCCCGTACACCTGGGCAGTACCGGTCTTGCCGGCGATCCGGTAGGGACTGTCCTTGCCGATACGGCGTGCGGTGCCGTGGGCACTGTGCACCACATCGACCATGGCATGGATGACCATGTCCCAGTTCTGCGGATTGTTGATCGAGAGGGTCTCGGCGATTTGCGCGCGATGTGGCAACAGGGCATCCTGGCCGGATTCCTGTTCGGCGTGAATGATATTGGGCCGCATCCAGTAGCCCCGGTTGGCAAGTACCGAGGTGGCCGCAGCCAGTTGCAGGGGCGTACTCAGAAAAAATCCCTGGCCGATGCCGGTGATGATGGTTTCACCGGGGAACCAGGGTTGTCCGCGGTGCTGTCGTTTCCAGGCAGGCGAGGGCAGCAGGCCGGGCAGCTCCCCGACAATATCAATACCGGTGCGCTTGCCGAATCCGAAGTGCTGGAGGTAATCGTGGATGCGCGCGATGCCCAGTGACCGTGCCAGGTCGTAGAAGTAGACGTCACATGACTGGGTGATGGCCTTTTTCAGGTCGACAGTCCCGTGTCCGGCATGTTTCCAGTCGCGGTACTTGCGGGAGCTGCCCGGCAGCATGTAATAGCCCGGGCAATAGGTGGTTGAACTGACCGAGGTCACCCCTTCTTCGAGTCCGGCCAGCCCGATGAAGGGTTTTATCGTGGAACCCGGCGGGTATTGCCCGCGCAGGGCGCGGTTGAACAGGGGTTGGCGCCGGTCATCCCGGAGTTTTGCATAGTCATCGTAATCAATGCCGTTGACGAACGGATTCGGGTCATAGGTTGGCATACTGACCAGTGCCAGTACATCGCCGGTCTTCGGGTCCAGTGCAACCGCGGCACCGGAATGATCACCGAAGGCGGCTTCCGCGGCTGCCTGCAAACGCGAGTCCAGTGTCAGGTAGAGGTTTTGTCCGGGTACCGGTGGTGTCCGTTTGAGTGTGCGCACCACACGGCCCTGTGCCGTGGTCTCCACCTGGCGGACGCCTACGCTGCCGTGCAATACCTTTTCGTATGTCTTCTCAACGCCGGTCTTGCCGATATGCGTGGTACCACTGTAATTGGAGCTGTCCAGTTTTTTCAGTGACCGCTCGTCGATACGCCCGACATAGCCGATGGCATGCACCGCCAGTTTGCCTTGCGGGTAATGGCGTGCCAGGCCTGCCTTGATTTCCACGCCCGAAAAGCGGTGCCGATTTACTGCGAAACGCGCCACTTCTTCATCACTTAAGTGGAACCGTAACGGTACGGCCTCGAAGCGCGGTTTGCGCGCCAGCAGTTTGTCGAAGCGGTCCCGGTCCGTTTCCCGGATGTGGATGATTTCCTCGAGTTCCATCAGGGTGGAGGGCATATCATCAACCTGCTCCGCGGTGATCTCCAGTCGGTATGAAGGCAGGTTGTCTGCCAGCAGGATGCCGTTGCGGTCATAGATCAGTCCGCGATTGGGTGCAATCGGCTGGAGTTTAACGCGGTTGTCTTCCGACAGGGTGGTGAAATGCTCGTGCTCGACGACCTGCAGATAAAGCAGGCGACTGAGCAAGGCCAGCAGCAACAGGCCGCACAGCACCAGCAGGGTGATCGCCCGGTTACTGAACAGGTGGTATTCGTGTAAATGGTCCTTGAGGGTCAGCTGGTGCAACATGCGATTCAGCTGACCCGGAAGCCGCGCCGCAGCGAGCGCAGGAACAGGTAGATCAGCGGCCAGCAGAGCATACCGGTGAACGAAGGCGCCCAGTAATACCAGGGCGGGGCCGGGCGACCGATGAAGCGACTGACCCACAGGGCCAGCAGCTGGTGCAGCACCAGCAGTACCAGCACGGTCAGGGCCTGCTGCCAGATCGGGAACAGGCGTACCCGCTGGTGGAACTTCAGGGTCAGGTAGGCCACGATCGTTAATGCCATGGCATGCTGGCCAAGCAGGGTGCCGGTCAGCAGATCGACCAGCAGGCCCGTGAGCCAGCCGGTACTGACGCCGACGCGTTCCGGCAAGGCCAGACACCAGTAGATCAGTACCAGGCCGACCCAGTCCGGCCGGATATAACGCATCCAGTCAGGCAGGGGCACAATGGTCAACAGCAATGCAGTCAGGAAGGTGACTATTATGACGCCGTCACCACGATGCCGGGCCAGCATTACGGGTTTGCCTCTGCTGCCTGTGTGTCGGGCGGGGCTGCAGCCGCACGGTCTTCCGCAGGGTCTGTGTCCACATGGACCGACACGTCGGATTCCCGTACCGGCGTTTTACCCGGCCAGACCAGCAGGACCTCGCTGCTGCGGTCCAGTTTGGCCGTGGGTTTTGCCACGATGTTGGCAAAGGTGCGACCGGGGTCATGTTGTACCGCCTCGACTACGGCCACGGGATAACCGGGCGGGAAACGGCCGCCCAGCCCGGAGGTCACCAGCAGGTCACCGGGTACTACGTCGGCATTATTGGGCAGATAGGGCAGGTCCAGCCGGTTGATGGTGCCGCTGCCAAGGGCAATGGTGCGAATCCCGTTGCGGTTGACCCTGACCGGGATGGCATGCGAGGTGTCCGTGATGAGCACGGCGGTAGAGGTGTAGGGCCCGACATGGACCACCTGTCCCATTACCCCCTCGGCATCCAGCAGGGGCTGCCCGGGGTATACCCGATCCAGCTCCCCCTTGTTGATGAGTACCTGATGCTTGTAGGGATCGAGGTTGGCAACCATCAGTTCCGCCACCAGCACCTTTTCACCAACTTCAAAAGAGGAATCGAGCAGCTCGCGCAAGCGGATGTTCTCGACTTCCAGCGACTGCAGTTTCTGGCTATGGGTCTTGAGCATCAGCAGCTGGGTCTGCAGGCTGGCATTTTCTTCCTGCAGCTGCCGCCGTGTCGCCAGTGACTCGCGGAACCATGAAGTGACGGTGCCGGGTAATTCAACGGCCAGTTGCAGCGGATAGACGACGACCGACAAGCTGGCGCGCAGTGAATCAAGCTGGTTATAGCGGTGATCCAGAGTCATCAGGACTATGGACAACGTGACGAAAACGATCAAGCGGGCCGTGATCGATGGCCCCTGTGTGAAAATCAGTTTGATGGGTACGTCCTTTTGCTTGGTTTAAAACCAGGACGCTATTCTAGCGTATCTTTTGCAGCAGGTTAGAGGCCCGGATGTATGCCGGTGACAGCCGGGCGGAAAAGGCTATTCGACGGTGAATACATCGCCGCCACGCTCATCGAACATCTCGAGCGCGCGTCCTCCGCCACGGGCGACGCAGGTCAGCGGGTCATCGGCGACTACCACGGGAAGGCCGGTTTCTTCCATGATCAGGCGGTCGAGGTCACGCAGCAGCGCGCCACCTCCGGTCAGCACGATACCGCGGTCGGCCACGTCAGCACCGAGTTCCGGTGGTGTCTGTTCGAGCGCGGCCTTCACCGCGCCGACGATACCGGCCAGAGGTTCCTGCAAGGCTTCGAGTATCTCGTTGCTGTTGAGGGTAAAACTGCGCGGGATACCCTGGGACAGGTTGCGGCCCTTGACCTCGATCTCCATGACTTCCTTGCCGGGATAGGCCGAGCCGATTTCGTGTTTGATGTGCTCGGCGGTGGTTTCACCGATCAGCGTGCCATAGTTGCGGCGTACATAATTAATGATGGCATCGTCGAAGCGGTCGCCGCCAATACGTACCGAAGAGGAATATACAATCCCGTTCAGGGAGATCACCGCGACTTCCGAGGTGCCGCCGCCGACATCCAGCACCATGGAGCCACGGGCCTCGTCGACCGGCATCCCGGCGCCAATCGCGGCGGCCATGGGCTCCTCGATCAGGTAGACATCACGGGCGCCGGCGCCGGCCGCCGATTCCCGGATGGCGCGGCGCTCGACCTGGGTGGAGCCGCAGGGAACACAAATCAGCACGCGCGGACTGGGCCGGAAAAACCGTGCCTCATGCACCTTGTGGATGAAATGCTGGAGCATTTTCTCGGTAATGGTGAAATCGGCGATGACGCCATCCTTGAGCGGGCGGATGGCGGTGATATTGCCCGGGGTGCGCCCCAGCATGAGCTTGGCCTCGGCGCCCACGGCCGCAATGCTCTTGGGCCCGCCAGGTCCGCGGTCCTGACGAATGGCGACGACCGACGGTTCGTTCAGCACGATGCCCTGGCCGCGCACATATATCAGTGTGTTGGCAGTACCCAGGTCAATCGAAAGATCGTTGGAAAACAGGCCGAATAAACTTTTTATCACCATTACATCCTGGTTCCTGGGAACGGGTCTGGGCAGAAGGGGGGTAATCTAACAACGGGGAACGCTTTGGGCAAGGGAATCACGGTGATTCTGCATGTAACCGGGTGTTTAATTATGCTACCGTTGCGGGCCTGTTCGAATGGATACCGGCTGATCGCTGGATTAAACAATGGCGCTGGACACCACTGACGTTGAAAAAATTGCGCACCTGGCGCGGCTGGGCATCGATCCGGCCGATATCCCGGAATATGCACGCAACTTGTCGGATATTCTTGCGTTTATAGAGCAGCTGAACGCCGTGGATACGGCCGGTGTGGAGCCGCTGGCGCATCCACTGGACGCCACCCAGCGATTGCGTGCCGATGAAGTGACGGAAACCGTTGACCGCGAGAATTTTCAGCAATGTGCGCCGCAAACCGGGGCCGGGCTGTATCTGGTACCCAAAGTTATCGAGTGATCATGGTGTTGGCTTCCCTGTTCTTGTCCGTGCGAGCGCGGTTGCTATCCGTGGCTGAATGCGTCCGAACCCCGTGATGCACCGGAAAACCCTGACACAACTGGCTAAAGGCTTGCGCACGGGTGAATTCTCCAGTGTGGAGCTCACCCGGGGCTGCCTGCAGCGCGTGCAACAATTCGATGAGCGGCTCAACTGCTTTATCACCGTGACCGGCGAGCAGGCACTGGCGCAGGCACAGGCCGCCGATGCCCGGCTGCAAGCCGGTGAAGCGGCTCCACTGACGGGTATTCCGTTCGCCCACAAGGACATCTTCTGTACCCATGGCGTGAAAACCAGTTGCGGCTCGAAGATGCTCGATAACTTTATCGCCCCCTACGATGCCACCGTGACGCAAAACCTGAACGCGGCCGGTGCCGTCATGATCGGCAAGACCAATATGGACGAGTTTGCCATGGGGTCATCGAATGAAACGAGTTTCTACGGCCCGGTTAACAATCCCTGGGACCTGCAGCGGGTTCCCGGCGGTTCGTCCGGCGGCTCGGCGGCCGCTGTGGCCGCACGCCTGGTGCCGGCCAGTACCGGGACGGATACCGGCGGCTCCATCCGCCAGCCGACCGCCCTGTGCGGTATTACCGGACTCAAGCCGACCTACGGGCGTGTCTCGCGCTATGGCATGATTGCCTTTGCCTCCAGTCTGGACCAGGGCGGGCCGTTTGCGCGCAGCGCCGAGGATGCGGCCGTCATGCTCGGGGCCATGGCCGGATTTGATCCGCGTGACTCGACCAGCATCGAGCGGCCGGTGGATGACTACCTGAGCGGCCTGGAGTATTCCCTTGAGGGGTTGAAGGTCGGTCTGCCGAAAGAGTTTCTCGGCGAAGGACTGGACAGCAGCGTGGCCGATACCGTTGCCGCTGCGCTGGGAGAGATCGAGAAACTCGGCGCCACGCTGGTTGATATCTCGCTGCCGAACACGTCACTGGCCGTGCCGACCTACTATGTCGTGGCCCCGGCCGAGTGTTCCTCGAATCTGTCGCGCATGGACGGGGTGCGCTTCGGGTATCGCGCCAGTGATCCACGCGATCTTGAAGATTTGTACAAGCGCTCGCGTGGCGAAGGCTTCGGTGCCGAGGTCAAGCGCCGCATTATGATCGGCACCTATGCATTGTCCGCCGGCTACTACGATGCCTATTATCTGAAGGCGCAACAGGCGCGGCGCCTGATTCGGGAGGATTTCCTGAAGGCCTTTGCAACGGTGGATGTGATTATGGGGCCGACGGCGCCGACACCTGCCTTCCGGCTGGGCGAGAAGGCCGATGACCCGGTGACCATGTATCTGTCCGATATTTATACCATTGCCGTGAACCTGGCCGGCTTGCCGGGTCTGTCGGTCCCGGCCGGACTTGCCGGTGGTTTGCCGGTGGGTTTGCAGATGATCGGCAATTATTTTGAAGAAGCGCGCCTGCTGAATGTGGCGCACCGTTTCCAGCAGGCGACGGACTGGCATGAGCAGACACCACCGGGGTTTGATTAGACAATGTGGCGTGCTTTCGTTGCGGGTAAACTGATATGAACTGGGAAACCGTCATCGGGCTTGAGATCCATGCCCAGCTCAAGACCCGCAGCAAGATCTTTTCCGGGGCCGCCACCCGATACGGGGCGGAACCCAACACCCAGGCTTGCGCTGTGGACCTTGGCCTGCCGGGGGTGTTGCCGGTATTGAATGCCGAGGTGGTGCGCATGGCAGCAAAGTTCGGGCTGGCGACCCATTCAACAATTGCCCCGCGTTCCGTGTTTGCACGCAAGAACTACTTCTATCCGGACCTGCCCAAGGGTTACCAGATCAGCCAGTACGAGCTGCCAATCGTGCATGGCGGGTATCTCGATATTGAACCGGACGGAAGCGCTAGCAAACGCATCGGCATCACCCGGGCGCATCTCGAGGAAGACGCGGGCAAATCCCTGCACGAGGATTTTCAGGACATGACCGGCATAGACCTGAATCGCGCCGGTACCCCGTTGCTGGAAATCGTGTCCGAGCCGGACCTGCGTTCGGCGCAGGAGGCCGTCGCCTATATGAAGAAAATCCACGTACTGGTGCGTTACCTCGATATCTGTGACGGCAATATGCAGGAAGGCTCGTTCCGTTGCGATGCGAATATCTCGGTACGCCGGCAGGGTGCGGAGGAATTCGGGACCCGCGCCGAAATCAAGAACATCAATTCCTTCCGGTTTGTCGAGCAGGCCATCAACTACGAGGTCGAGCGCCAGATTGCCGTCATCGAAAGTGGCGGGGCGGTGGTGCAGGAGACACGCCTGTTTGACCCGGACCGGCACGAAACCCGTCCCATGCGCTCCAAGGAAGAGGCCAACGATTATCGCTACTTCCCGGACCCGGACCTGTTGCCGGTCGAGATCGACCAGGATTTTCTGGATGCGGTGGCCGCCACATTGCCGGAACTGCCCGAGGCCCGCAAGCAGCGTTTCATGGACGAGTTCAGCCTGTCTGCCGGTGACGCAGGCGGGTTGACGGCATCACGGGACCAGGCGGATTATTTTGAGGCGACCGTGGCTGCGTCCGGCGGGCAGGGAAAGCTGTCCGCCAACTGGGTCATGGGCGAGTTGGCGGGCGCCCTGAACAAGGCCGGCGTGGATATTACCGCCGGCCCGGTCAGCGCCGCAGATCTCGGCGGCCTGCTGCGGCGTATCGAGGACGGCACCATCTCCGGGAAAATTGCCAAGCAGGTATTCCACGACATGTTCAACGGCGCGGGTTCGGCCGATACGATTATTGAGCAACAGGGCCTCAAGCAAATTTCCGACGCCGCCGCGATCGGGGGTATCGTCAGGGACGTGCTGGAGAATAATCCGCAACAGCTGGAGCAGTACCGCAACGGCCAGACCAGGTTGCTGGGCTATTTCGTCGGCCAGGTGATGCAGGCCACGCAGGGCAAGGCCAACCCGAAACAGGTCAACGAGCTGTTGCGCAAGCTTCTGGACTCCTGAAAAAACCTTTATCGCGCAAAGGCGCAAAGAAAAGCAAAAAAATATTGCCACAGAGAGCACAGAGAGCACAGAGGTCACGGAGAAAACACGGATTGAAATTGCTGATAAAATAATCCGTTAATTAAAAAATCTTGCATCATTGAATACTTGAATCCGGATTGCTGCTCGTAATGAGCCTGCAAGGTAATATCCTTCGCAATTTATACTCTGTATCCTCTGCCACTGCTGTCCCGTTAACGCCCTCTCCCTCCGGGAGGGCCGGGGAGAGGGGATAACACAGGGCAACGGCTTGATTATATATCCCCTCATCCTGGCCTTCTCCCGGGAGGAGAAGGAATTTTCTGCTTCTTTGATGAGTGATTTTTCATGTCCCGCATTCTATGATCATCGTAACAGGTTTTGTAGCGTTGACGTTACCGGATTTCAATGCAAGGTAACGGGATAGCAGTGAAATAACATGAAAATCATCGCTGATGAAAATATCCCCTGCGTGCAGCAGGCCTTCTCGACACTGGGGGAGGTGACCCTGTTGCCCGGCCGGCAGATGCGGGCCAGTGATGTGCACGCTGCTGATGTCTTGCTGGTGCGTTCGGTCACTCAAGTCGGGCGTGACCTGCTGGAAGGCTCACAGGTGTGTTTCGTCGGCTCGGCCACCATCGGGTTTGACCACGTTGATCGTGATTACCTGCAACGGCAGGCGATAGGCTTCGCAACGGCACCCGGCAGTAATGCTACCTCGGCGGCGGAATATATCGTGAGCGTGATACTGGCACTGGCCGAACGCGATGGTTTTGAGCCGGCCGACAAGCGTGTGGGGATCATCGGTTGCGGCAATGTGGGTTCACGGGTACTGAAAAAACTGACCGCCCTGGGGATGCGCTGCCTGGTCAATGACCCGCCGCTGCAGGCACAGGGCGGGCATGACGGGTTTGTCGGGCTGGATGACATCCTGCAGGCTGACATCATCACCCTGCAAGTGCCCTTGACGCAGACCGGTGCGCACCCGACATTTCACCTGGTAGATGCGGCCTTTCTCGGGAAACTTGCACCGGGTTCGGTCCTCATCAACGCAGCGCGCGGTGCGGTTGTTGACAACACGGTGCTGGACAGGCTGCTGGGCGTGCGCGATGACCTGACCGTGGTGCTGGATGTCTGGGAAGGGGAACCGGCCATCAATGCCGCCTTGCTGGAGAAGGTAGCCCTCGGAACGCCCCACATTGCCGGCTACAGTCTTGACGGCAAGTTGCGTGGCACGGAAATGATTTACCGGGCTGCCTGCGAATATTTCGGGATTGGGTCGCAGGGGTGGAGTGCCGGCGACGCCTTGCCTGCACCGTGTGCGCTGCAGCTGGGTGACACGGGACAGGATGCCCTCAGGACAGCCGTGTTTCAAACCTATGATGTGCGTCGCGATGATCGGCGCTTGCGCCGGATTGCAGCACTTGATGCGGATGAATATCCGGTCTATTTTGACCGGTTGCGCAAGGAGTATCCGGTACGACGCGAGTTCCAGGAGACGCCGGTTATATCAAACGGTACCGGCCGCACGGCACTAAGCAAGCTCCGCAGTATCGGTTTCAACATCCCGTAGGATGCACACCGGGCTAACGCCAATGGCACTGACTTAAACCCGAGCTGCGTAAAATCAGTCCCTTCTCCCCTTTGGGGAGAAGGTCAGGATGAGGGGAAAGACGCCACGCGTCTTTTATAGTTACTTACCCTCACCCCGACCCTCTCCCTGCAAGGGAGAGGGAGAAAACAAAGCAATGCCTGGAATGGTGCGCCGTGCGCACCCTGCGGTAGCACGAACACCTTTTGTTACGTCCTTTCAAGGGAGTGGGAAAAAACAAAAGTAGAACGGCTTAAGTCAGTGCCATTGCGCTTCACCCGAGCTACCTGTGGGCGCACACCGGGCAGTCGGGGTCGCGTGGTATTTTCAGGGTGCGCCACTCGTGGGCCATGGCGTCGAACACGACGAGGCGGCCGCAGAGAATATCACCGAGTTGCAGGATGACCTTGATGGCCTCTATGGCCTGCAGGCTGCCGATGATGCCGACGATGGGCGCGAGTACACCGTTCTCGGAGCAGGCTTGATCCTTATCCTCACCTTCCCTGTATAAGCAGTTGTAACACAGGATGTTTTTGTCGCCCGGCAGAAAGACCGTCAGCTGACCCTCAAGGCGTACCGCGGCACCGGATACCAGTGCTGTCCGGCGTTTCACGCAGGCGGCGTTAACCGCAAAGCGAGTGGCAAAGTTGTCACTGCAGTCGAGTACCACGTCCGCCGCCTCGACCGCAGCAGCCAGCCGGTCTCCCTGCAGGCGCTCTGGCAGAGTGGTGACGGTGACTTCGGGGTTGATGTTGGCAAGCGTGTCTTTGGCGGAGGCGGTTTTCGCCCTGCCGATATCCGCATCATGATGCAGCACCTGACGTTGCAGGTTGGAACGTTCGACGACGTCATCATCGGCTATCGTCAGGTGACCGAGTCCGGCGGCTGCAAGATAGATCGCGGCCGGGGAGCCAAGACCGCCGGCACCGATAATCAGTGCATGTGCCGCCAGCAGTTTCTCCTGTCCGGCAACATCCACCTGCGGCAGCATGATCTGCCGGCTGTAACGGAGTAGTTGGGTATCGTCCATAGGTAATCCCGAAACCAATAATCAGGGGCAGGTCGGGCTAGTGCCAATGGCACTTACTTAAGCCGATCACCCTTTGTTTTTTCCCTTTCCCTTGCAGGGAGAGGGGATTGATTTTACGCTGTTCGGGCTTAAGTAAGCACCATTCGGGTTAGCGCAGCGTAACCCGACCTACGGGTTTATGTCTTTGAGCGATGATCTGTTTACAGATACCGGCGCAGGTATTCGGGGCGGGGATCGCGGCAGCCGTGCGGGCGCCGGATGTAATGGGTGATGAAGGCGTCGCGGGTGCATTCCGCCTGGCTGTACACCGGGTCACTGCACTCGATGTCTTCGATGTAATAACAAAGATTTCGCATGAGCCGGCAGAACAGGGCCGTCTGCAGACTGAATCCGAATTCCGCAAGCAGTGCCTCAATGACCTGCAGGGTGATGCGGCGAACATTGTAACTTACGATCAGGCGTTCCGGGGAGACGATGCGTACGTTAAGTACGCCCGTTACCGATTTCAACAGTTCGGCGGCTGACTTCACGGCATCCGGATCATCCGGTGACGGGCAAATTCTGATCGACCGGTGTTTCAGCTTCTCCAGCATGTTTTCATCGTAATCCTCTGCCGGAGAATTACAAGTTGTAACGCTGTCTATCTCCTGCCCATGGTAACGCGGCTGATCCCGGCATCATCTATACGGTCGCTGCTGTCCCGGTATCCCTGGTCAGTGAACAGCCGCAGGACCTGGCTGCCCTGGTCATAGCCATGTTCGACGATCAGCCAGCCATCATTAGCAAGATGGTCTCTGGCGCAACGTACGATCACTTGCAGGTCATCCAGCCCCAGTGGTCCTGCGGCCAGTGCGCTGCGGGGCTCATGCCGGACATCGCCGGTTTGCAGGTGCGGGTCCGAGTCGGCAATGTAGGGTGGATTACTGAGGATGACATCAAACGGCCGATCAGGCAGCGGGGCACACCATGCACCACGAGTAAACTGCACGTTGCGGATACCCAGACGTTGTGCATTGCCGCTGGCGACCGCCAGTGCCGCCACCGAGATATCCGTTGCGATAATCCCGGCGTGTGGCCGTTCACGGGCGATTGCCAGTGCAATGGCGCCGGACCCGGTACCGAGGTCAGCGATAGATGCGGTCGATGTATCCGGAATCTTTTCCAGCGCCAGTGCTACCAGGGTTTCCGTTTCCGGGCGCGGTATCAATGTGTCGGCCGTGACGGTCAGGTCCAGTGACCAGAATTCCCGGCGCCCGGTCAGGTGGGAAACCGGTTCACCGGCGGCCCGGCGCTGCAGCCATGCCAGAAATTGTACCTGTTGTTCCGCTTCAACGACCTGTTCCGGCCAGGCATGCAGATAACTGCGCGGCTTGTCGAGACAGGCGCCAAGCAGGACTTCGGCATCCAGTCGGGTACTCGTGGTTGCCAGTGTCCGGGTGGCTTGTGCCAGTAGCGTCTTGATGGATCGTGGGGTGCCGTTCACAGTGAAGGCCCGACTTAGTAGTCTTGTGTTTCCAGTGCAGCGAGCTGGTCGGCCTGGTTCTCGTTGATTAGCGGTTCGATGACCGCATCGAGGTTGCCGGCCATGATTTCGTCGAGTTTGTACAGGGTGAGATTGATCCGGTGATCGGTCATGCGGCCCTGCGGGAAGTTATAGGTGCGAATACGCTCCGAGCGGTCGCCGCTGCCGACCAGCGAGCGGCGGGCCTCGGTTTCCTCGCTCTTCTGTTTTTCCTGTTCGGCGGCGAGCAGGCGTGCGGCCAGCAGTGACATGGCGCGGGCACGGTTCTTGTGCTGCGAGCGCTCGTCCTGGCATTCCACCACGATGCCGGTCGGCAGGTGGGTCAGGCGAATGGCGGAGTCGGTCTTGTTGACGTGCTGGCCGCCGGCACCGGAAGCACGGAAGGTATCGACCTTGAGATCCGCGGAATTGATCTCGATCGGGTCCAGTTCGTCGGCTTCGGGCAGGATGGCCACGGTGGCCGCAGAGGTATGGATGCGTCCCTGGGACTCGGTTTCCGGTACCCGCTGCACCCGGTGGGCGCCGGATTCGAATTTTAACCGCGAATAGGCGCCCTGACCAATGAGGCGTCCGATGATTTCCTTGTAGCCGCCGTGTTCACCGGGGCTTTCACTGAGTATCTCGATCTGCCACTTGCGGTGTTCCGCGTAGCGCGAATACATCCGGAACAGGTCACCGGCAAACAGGGCTGCCTCGTCACCGCCGGTGCCGGCGCGGATTTCCAGGAAGATGTTGCTGCTGTCATGCGGGTCTTTCGGCAACAGCAGCTTCTGCAGTTCGAGTTCGAGCCCTGCCAGCCGTTCGCTGGCGCTTGCCAGTTCCTCATTGGCCATGGCCTGCATCTCGGGGTCCGGGTCGCTGAGCATTTCCCGGGCGGAGCCGGCATCATTCCGGGCATGCCGCCAGGCCTTGAAGTTGGTGACTACGGGGGTGAGCTGTGCATATTCCATCGACAGCTGCCGGTACCTGTCCTGGTCGGCAATGGTCTCGGCATTCGCAAGCAGGGCACTGACTTCGTGGTGACGTTCCTCGATGCCCTCGAGCTTTTTGACGATGGAGTCTTTCATGGCTGTATGGCGTGTGCCGCTTATTTCCTGTCTTTCAGGTTGAACAGGGTGCGCACGGTTTCCAGCAGGCTGGTTTGCCCCTCTTCAACCGCCTGGCGCAGGTTGACACTGGGGTCATGGGCCAGCTTGTTGATGATGTTCCGGGCCAGCGACTCCATGACCTGGTGCGGGTCTTCCCCGTTGTTCAGCCGCTGGCGGGCCTTCTCGATTTCGATTTCACCGATGGCGCCGGCATGGTCGCGGTAGGCGCGGATAGCGGGTACGGCATCCAGTGATTTCAGCCAGGCCATGAAATGTCCTGTCTGTACTTCGATGATCTCTTCGGCCTGCGTGGCGGCTTCCCGGCGGGATTTCAGGTTTTCCTCGATGACCTGATGGAGATCATCCACGGTGTAATGGTAAATGTCATCAAGGTCGGCTACCCGCGGATCAATATCACCCGGCACCGCAATGTCGACCATGAACACCGGCCGGTGCTTGCGCCCCGCCAGTGCTTCCCGGACCATGTCCCGGTCCAGGATAAAGTCCGGACTTCCGGTTGAGGATATAATAATATCCGCCTCGGCCAGGTGTGCCGGAATCTGTTCCAGTGAGATGCCATAGCCGTCGAACTGACTGGCCAGCTGCAGGGCGCGATCCAGGGTACGATTGGCAATGACCATCTTGCCGATACCGTGTTCCTTGAGGTGCCGCGCGGCCAGTTCGATGGTTTCGCCGGCGCCGATCAGTAGCGTGGTCTGTTTTTCAAGACTACCGAATATTTGCCGCGACAGGCTGACAGCGGCAAATGCGACGGACACCGGGCTGGCCCCGATGGCCGTGTCGGTGCGAATCTGTTTTGCGACCGAGAACGTATGCTGGAACAGGCGGCTGATCAGGGTATCGAGAGAACCGGCCCGGGAAGCCTGCTTGAAGCTGTCTTTCATTTGCCCGAGGATCTGCGGCTCACCCAGGATCATGGAATCCAGGCCGGCGGCAACCCGTAATATGTGGCGTACGGCATCGGCACCTTCGAATGAATACAGGTGCGGTTGCAGTGTATCCTTGCCGATGCCGTGAAATGCGCACAGCCAGTCGGTTACCGGGGCCAGTGTGTTGGTCTGGATGGCACAGTACAGTTCAGTCCGGTTGCAGGTCGACAGGATGGCGGCCTCCCGGATATTGTCCAGCCCGGTGATCTCCTCCAGGGCGCGTGGCAGTTGTTCCGGCGGAAACGCAACCTGTCCGCGAACTTCAACGGGGGCGGTGCGGTGATTAATGCCAAGGATTGTCAGATACATGCCGAAATAGGAAGTGTCCTGGGAAAAGCCTGAAATTCTGCATCGGAGGGTCCCGGAATACAAGCGGACAGGTTCCCCTGCGGAGTAGATTTGGAATATAAACCTTTGGTACTTTCAGCTGTCATTGTACAGGAACTATTGCGGGAGCAAGCTGTTAGAATAATGATCATGAAACTCAACAGATCTCTATGGACCTGCCTGCCGGTGCGCGCCGCACTGCTTTGCCTGGGTGTATTGACGCTGGCCGCCTGTGCGGCAATGCGTGGCCCGGATGGCGCCGGCCCTGATAACGGGAAAACCAGCAAGCCACAGGAGTCACCTGCCAGTCGCGGGTCGATGACGAATGGGGCAGGAGAGACACCGGCGGAGCCACTGACAAAGAAAGTCCTCTACGACGTCTTGCTGGCAGAGATTGCCGGACAGCGTGGCCGGCTGGATGTGGCGGCACCCCATTACCTGCAGGCCGCACTGGAATCCAGCGATCCCCGGGTGGCCGAACGCGCCGTGCAGATCGCCGCCTTTGCAAAGGAATACAAGACAGCCCTGCGTGCTGCACACCACTGGCTGGAACTCGACCCGTCAAGTGTTGAAGCCCGCAAGGTGATTGTCGCGCTTTCCCTGAAGACGGGTGATCTGGAGGAGGTCGTTACACAGCTTGATTACCTCATCGGCGCTGCCGGAAACCGGAAACAGGGCTTCCAGCAGGCGACTGCCGTGCTTGCAAGACACGCGAACAAGGCAGAGGCGCTCGCGGCCATGGAACAACTGGCCGGTCGCTATCCCGATAGCCCGCCCGCCCACCTGGCCGTCAGTCGGCTGGCACTGCTGGCGGGTGAACCGGAGCGTGCACTGTCCGCCGTGGACGCGGGCCTGCAGATGCAGCCGGATCTGGTATCAGCCGTGGTGCTAAAGGCGCAGATACAGATCAGCATGGACAGGAAACCGCAGGCGACCGATACCCTGGCAAAGGCTGTTGCGCGTCGACCGGACCATGCCGACCTGCGGTTTGCCTATGGCCGGTTACTGCTGGATGGCGGTGACCTGCAGGGGGCCAAAAAACAGTTTGGCGAGGTTATCAGGCTGGAACCGGATAATAATGATGCGGTGTTCTCGCTTGCATTGCTGGAACTGGAAACCGGTGACCTTAAGCCGGCAGAGCAACACCTGCATCTCTTGCTGAAACGTAAGGAAAAATTGCAGGCCGTGTATTACTACCTTGGTTATGCGGCAGAAGAAGACGCTGACAACGCGGCAGCACTCGGCTGGTACCGAAAGATTGACGAAGGAGAGTACTGGATACAATCACGTCTGCGGTTATCACAAATTCTGGTAAAGCAGGGCAAACTGGAAGATATGCGTCATGAAATGCAGGCGTTACGCAGGAACAATCCGGAGCAGGCCGTCGAGCTGTACCTGATCGAAGGCCAGGTACTCACCGATACCGGGCTGGATAAAGAGGCCTTCGATCTGTATACCGAGGCGCTGCTGAATCACCCGGATGATGAGAAACTGCTGTATAGCCGTGCGCTTGCCGCGGAAAAAATTGACCGCCTGGATACCTCGGTACAGGATTTACAGCAGATTCTGAAAAACGATCCCGATAACGTCCGGGCACTGAATGCGCTCGGCTATACGCTGGCTGATCGTACGGATCGCTATACCGAGGCGCTGGCTTATATCAAGAAGGCCTATGCCAGGGAGCCAAATGATCCGGCCATCATGGATAGTCTGGGGTGGGTACATTACCGGCTCGGTGACCTGGACAAGGCCCGGGAATACCTCCAGCAGGCATTCGACCAGTCCGGTGACGCCGAGATCGGTGCGCATCTTGGCGAGGTGCTGTGGAAAAATGGTGATCCGGATGCGGCACGCCGGGTCTGGAACAAGGCGCTGGAGAAAAATCCTGATAACCCGGTACTCCGGGAAGTCATGCAACGCTACAAACCGTGAAACCCTTTGTTTTCGGGGTTATCCTGGTGCTGGCCGGGTGTGCCGGCCAGCCTGTGTCACCGGTCAAACAGGTGCCCGGCTTCGATGCCACCATTCCTGACTATGCCGCCTGGTCCCTGCATGGCCGAGTATAGCTGGTCCGGGGAGAGCAGGGTTGGCATGCCGGAATGAACTGGCGCGAGGCCGCCGGACACTACCGCCTGAACCTGGCCGGACCGCTGGGGCAGGGCGCACTGCAGATTATCGGTACCGTGGGCGGGGTAGCCCATCTGCAGACCGCAAACGGGCGGCAGTATGCGGCCCGGGACGCCGATGCCCTGGTCCTGTCCGCGACCGGCTGGCAATTACCGGTGACCGGCCTGCGCTACTGGATACGCGGCATACCTGCACCAGGGGGAAAGGCCAGTATGGCCCTGGATGACCACGGACGACTTGCCCGCCTGCAGCAGTCCGGCTGGGATATCACCTATAGCCGCTATCAGTCCGCCGCCGGGCGGGACTGGCCGTCCCGGATGCACCTGGAGACAGCGGATATTTCAGTGACCCTCATTGTGGATCAATGGACGATCTCTCCGCTTGAGGGTCAGCCGCCTGCCCTGGTGCCATGAGCGGCCTGCAGATACCCGGATCGGCCAGCGGGCCATGGCCGGCCCCGGCCAAGCTGAACCTGTTCCTGCACATCACCGGGCGGCGGGCGGATGGCTATCACACCCTGCAGACAGTGTTCCAGTTTCTCGATCGGGCTGACCGGTTGTACTTCGATATTACCGCAGACCAGGCCATCCGCCGTTTTGGCGGTCCGGCCGGCATTCCCGCGACAGCCGACTTGTGTGTCCGTGCCGCCGAGCTGCTGCAGTCCCTCACGGGAACCGGCAAGGGTGTTGATATTTATAACGATAAATGCCTGCCCCCGGGCGGCGGACTGGGCGGCGGCAGTTCGGACGCCGCCACCACCCTGTGGGCGCTCAACCGGCTCTGGGATCTTGGCCTTGACGCCGGGGAACTGGCCGGGCTGGGCCTCCGGTTGGGGGCGGATGTACCGGTCTTCCTCCGTGGGGAGGCGGTATGGGCCGAGGGTATCGGTGAGATCTTCACCCCGGTAAGCCTTCCCGAGCCCTGGTTTCTGGTTGTGATGCCGCCGGTAAGCGTATCAACGGCCGATATTTTTTCCGCCGCGGAATTGACACGGGATACCCCGCAGATGACAATACGCGCCTTTCTCTCGGGCGCTGGTCAGAATGACTGCGAGAGCGTAGTGCGCAGCAGGTACCCACAAGTGGCAGCGGCACTCGATTGGCTGAATACCCATGCCCCGACCCGGATGACCGGAACCGGCGCTTGCGTGTTTGCAGCATTCGAGTCGGAATCGGCAGCCCGGTCGGTGGAACGGCAGCTGCCCCGGGGCTGGTCGGCGTTTGTCGCCAGGGGAATGAACCGGTCGCCACTGCAGGCTGCAATGGCGTCAATGTAGCCGTTCCATGAAAATGCAGGGGTAGCTCATTGCAGTTAATGGGGCGTAGCCAAGTGGTAAGGCACGGGGTTTTGATCCCCGCATGCGCAGGTTCGAATCCTGCCGCCCCAGCCATTACAATGACGCTGAGGTCTTAACCGGCAGGATTTGAACCGTAAGGTTCGACTCGAGCGCGACAGCGCGAGAGAACGGCGCAAGCGAAGCGGCGCCGGTC
>Ga0114931_10001646_pt1 | contig 28484 bp, 31 predicted proteins | sample 2SBtaG_FD_89579 | JGI IMG/M metagenome (GOLD analysis project Ga0114931, IMG submission 89579) | Deep subsurface microbial communities from Kolumbo volcano to uncover new lineages of life (NeLLi) - 2SBTROV14_V59a metaG | ecosystem: Environmental > Aquatic > Marine > Volcanic | place: Kolumbo... | reverse complement strand
CTTCTACTGGTTTCTAAAAGAATGTGAGTGGCGCTTCAATGGAGGCAATCACCAACAGCTCCTAAAGCAGCTAAAATACTGGTATAAACTCTCTAAACATTAGCCCTTAGCTACTTCAGCCCCCTATTTTTTATACTTACCGCTCTTGTCTTTACCCCTCCAGCTTTTGGGAAACAGCCATTTAAAAGAAAGAAAATCTAATATCTCTCCGGAACCCCCTCCCCCCTCCCCAGTGCTGCGCTCATCTTCAAACCGGGCGTCCTCTAACACGCTCAGTATTATGCCCTTGGCATCCTCGTAAAATTCCTCGGGCACCATTATCGTCTTGGCGTTAAAATTGTTCATATATATCCCTGAGTATAGAGAGCCGAAATTATCGTTAAGCACGTAATACGGGAGCCCTTCGGCATCTAAGAGACTCTTCAGAAAAACAAGCTCGGATTCATCCGCGGGGATATAGAGTTTCTTCATTCTATTATTAAGAATACACCATTACCAGGGGAATAGAATTTAGCTTATATACCGCATCCGTAATCATGATATAATAATTGCCATACAACAATGACTTTCGGGAGATATCCGTCATGCAAAAACTCGAATCGATACTCGGAGAACATTACTGCTTTAAGGGACTGGACAAAGGCTATCTGGACATGATTGTCGGAAAGGCCGAGGAAGTGAGCTTTGAGGAGGGAGAGTTTATATTTAGAGAAAACGAGATGGCGGACAAGTTTTATATAATTCAAGAGGGTATAGTGGGTCTTGAGGCAAAGCTTGCCGCGGACAGGGACCCGATCACGATACAGATGATCGGCGAAGGTGACGTTCTCGGCTGGGCGTGGCTGTTTCCGCCCTATATGTGGCACTTCGACGCGAAAGTAGTCGCACGCACTAAAGCAATTTCGCTCGATGGACAGTTCATGCGCACCAAATGCGAGGAAGACCATGATCTCGGATACGAGCTTTTAAAACGTTTCGCCCACATCATCCAGCAAAGACTTCAGGCCGTGAGGCTCCAGAACCCCAATATGTATGTGGTGAAAACAAAGTCTTAACAAACGACGCGCGTCCTTTCAATCCACCGAGTTGAGCTCTGCCCGAGCTTCCCTATTCAGCGGGCTCAGTAATTTTATTTTGCCGCCATTTTATAGCGGCTTTCTTTAATGTATTCAGACCCAGGAACGCGCAGTTGTGTCTCGTGGTCACAAGCCTTTTCCCGAGTATCGAGGAAACGATCTCAGGCTTTGTTTCCGCCACCTCGCGTATAGTCTTACCCTTGAGCTTCTCTAATATAATAGAAGTCCCCGCCATACTCACCATACACCCCTCCTCTTTAAAGCTTGCGTTTTCTATTACGCCGTCATCTCCGATATCTAAATAAATCTTTATGAGATCTCCGCACCCCGGGTTTCCGCCCTCCTGAGTAAGAGAGGCCCCCTCCATATCACCGTAATTCCTCGGGTGCTCATAGTGATCCAGTATCAGCTCCATCAATTCTTCGTGATTCAATGTAATTTCTCCACTATTTATTTAGAATACTTCAGAAATAAAATTAAATCGCTATATCGAACTCTTACCGAGATTGCGCCGCCTTTTTAACCTCGCTTTTAATGCGGCTGTATACAGCGCTTAGCCCGAACATCCGCCTCGTACCTAGCTTCTGGTCGAGACCGAGGCTGTTAATCAGGTTCCCTGGCGCGCGCTCAATCTCCTCTGGAGTCGAGCCGTCAAACGCGTCCACAAGTAGAGCAACAAAACCCCTCACCGTGGGAGACTCCTCGGGAACGTCCGCGAATATCCGTACGCGCCCGTCCTCCAGTCTGAGGAATATAAACACCGGCGTCTCGCACTCTGCCACCCGGTTGTAACCCGCGTCCCTTGCCTCTGCGAACTCTTTGGGAAGCTTGGGAAGCCCCTCTGAATAATCAAGCAACATGGCGAGCGCCTCCTGAAAATCGGCCTCCTGAAACTGCTCTATAATTTCTTCAATGTTCAAAACTCTGCCTCTTGGGAATACCCGCTTTGTTTAAAGATATTGTCTAATCGGCCTAAATCAACCGGGGGTGGAATAAACCCGGGCCGGGAATAAAAAAAGAGGGCGCAGAACTAAAAGCCTGAGCCCTCTGTAAGATTGTTCTCCAGATTAAAGTCAGGGCTTTTCTATCGGTACGCGCACCAGGTTGCCCCACTCAGTCCACGAGCCGTCGTAGTTCCTAACATTTTCAAAGCCCAGGAGATAGGTTAGCACGAACCAGGTGTGGGAAGACCTCTCGCCGATTCTGCAGTAGGCTATGACATCGTCTCCTTCCTTAAGCCCCTTGTCGTCTTTATAGATCGATACAAGCTCATCGGTGGACTTAAACGTGCCGTCTTCGTTTGCAGCCGTAGCCCAGGGCACGTTTGCGGCTCCGGGGATATGCCCCCCTCTGAGCGCCCCTTCCTGGGGATAAGCCTCCATATGGAGAAGCTCCCCGGTGTATTCAGCTGGCGAGCGCACGTCGATCAGCGGATTGCCCGAGCCTATATGCGCCATCACCTCATCCTTAAATGCCCGTATAGATTCATTTATTCCGGATACCGTGTAACTCGTAACCGGATACTCGGGTACATCTTTAACGAGCGGGCGGTCTTCCTCGATCCACTTTTTCCTTCCGCCGTTCATCATAAGACAGTTCTCATGCCCGAAGAGCTTGAACACCCAAAAAGCGTAGCAAGCCCACCAGTTGTTCCTGTCGCCGTAAAAAACCACTGTGGTATCGTTGGAAATGCCCTTGTGCGACATTAGCTTCTCAAACTTTTCCTTGTCAATATAATCCCTAATAACCTGGTCCTGAAGATCCGTCTGCCAGTCAACTTTGACTGAGCCCTCGACGTGACCGACGTCGTAAAGAAGAACATCTTCGTCCGACTCTACTATCCTTACTCCCGGATCATTAACATGCTCAGCTACCCAATCGGTACTGACCAGCGTGTCCGGATGTGAATAATCTGCCATTTCAAATTTCCTCCTGATTGCTGTTTTAATTTAAGATACGAAAAAACAATATAAAGACTGTTTCAGACCCGCCGATTATTGTATTGCTTGGCGGAGCAAATTGCAAGGGTCTTAATCAATTCTGAATAAAGTTATATCTCTGAGCGAAAATTGCACAATATAGAAAGTTTGCGGAGTTTCCGCAGTCTGTATATATAATCCTGACAAATACTTACACACCCTTCAAACGTATCATAAGTTCATAGAAAAAACCTCTTCAATCACACCCCGTTTTGTGTTATTCTCTTAACAGATGGGGCTTATGCCTTTAATTCCATCTCGACAAATCCACGCATAAGGAGGTATACATCTATGCTGGACGAATTAAAAGTACGTGATCTGATCGGGATTAGAGACAGGGTGTTTTTCGTCGATGCTGACGATACGGCCGATGTTGCAGCACTCAAGTTACGCAACTTTAAAGTAAGAACGATCGGAGTTATGGATAACGGTAACATTGCCGGTGTCGTCGGGCATACAGATTTCTCCACCAAAGTAGTGGCGCTTGCCAAAAAGCCTTCAGATGTAAAGGTCTCAGAGATTATGAGCACCACGCTTCGCACCGTAACGCTCGATACTACATTTTTCGACTGTGTGGAGATGATGAATACGCACAATGTTTCCCACCTCTTCATACTTGACGAAGACGGGGATTATTACGGAATGGTAGCCTGGTCGGACTTACAGCGTAGACTCGTAGAAGAGCTCAAGTACCAGCTCAAGGTCGCTCAGGAATACGCGTTCGGACCCATGTAAGCGGTATCAGCAAAAGAAAATACTTTAAGATAACGGATGTGACTCTACTATGACTGACAAAAAAGGCGGGTCCCAAAAGACTGGGATAGAAGAAGGGAGTGCGCGCGAAGAAGCGGCTGAATCGAGTAAAGAAGTAGAAGAGCAAGGGGTAGCTGAGACACAAGCAGAAACAGGAGGTGAAGAGATACCCTCTACTGCACTACCTGAACCAGAAGCTCCCCGAGAGGCAGAGCTTGCAGCCGCGGAAGAAGTTGAAGCCCGGGTCGAGCAAAAGGAGGCCGAAGCTACTGAGCCCGAGCCAGAAGTCGCGGAACCTGAAGAAACGCACGCCCAAACTACAGCCAACGCTCCAAAGAAAGGCCTTATGCAGAGAAGAAAGAGCTTCTCTCAGGGAAGCGTCCCGAACGCCCACAGGGGCTATAACCCCAAAACCCCGGTCGTCATGCTGGGAATAATCGCGGTCTTCCTGATCGCAAGCTTCATACTCGCGGCTTTAACGACTTAGAAAACATTCTGAGCATTTCCTATTTAGTCAGGAGCGTGATAAACACTATCTGAATAAATCTGTCGTGAACAATTCCCCCGTCACTGCACCAATTCATCCACAAGGGCTATTAACTGCTGTCCTTTCTGAGGCACGGGCTTGGCGTCTGCGGTACATACGGTAAGCTCGCCGCTTTCCTTAATTATAAACAGCGGGAGAGCGTTCTCGTATAAAGACATAAACGACTCGTAGTCAAATTCTTCAGTCATGGTGGTTTTTTTGATTACAGCGCCCGATATAAAACGTTTAGACAGATAATCGAAAGTGGCATCCGGAGAAAATAGCAGCCTGCCGCGGAGATGCTGCGGGATACTCGCCTCGCTCCTTGCGCTGAACTTAGAGTGCTTGGAGAGCTGGTAGACCTGTGAGCGTCCGAAAAGCTCCACAAAATGAAGCGCTGAGAGTGAATTAACCTCTTCGTTTGAAGTTAACGCGAGAAGCTTACCTATACCGTCCAGGTCAACGTCCTCTGATATATCCTCAAGGAGGATATTCTCGTAATACGCCTTAAGCCCGTCGTTTCGTGCGGCTGAGATATTGGCCCAGTTCGAGTCCACGAGCGACACCTGAAACCCGCTCTCGTGGAGTACCCTGGCTATAGCCCTCGACCAGCTGTGTGCGCCGACCATCAAGACCCCCTGCGGATTGGGAGAGGCGATACCCAGATACCTGGCCAGAGGAGAAGACGTCAGGCCGTAAACTGTTACTGTGGCTGTTATAACGAGAAAAGTGATGGTTACCAGGTGCTCCGCGCCCTGATACCCGGCTTCAGCGAGCCTAAGCGCAAACACGGAAGATACCGCAGCGGCTACGATGCCCCGGGGGGCCATCCACGATAGGAAAACCTTCTCCTTTACATTCAGGTCTGTCGTATAAGTTGATACGAGCACACATAGCGGACGCACCAGAAAAAACATTATGACAAGAAAAACTAAGCTCTTATAATTAAGCACGTAGGCCACTTCTCTCTCCGTAAGTCTGGCGGCGAGAATAATAAACAGGCTTGAAATAAATAGCACGCGGAGCGTTTCTTTAAACTCTATTATATGCTTTACGCTCACCCATTTCTGATTGGCAAGCGCGATGCCCATTACGGTGACGGCAAGGAGCCCCGCCTCCGTCCGAAAATAGTTTGAGACCGTAAACGCCGCAACCACCGTCATAAGCGCGACCGGGTTCTGCAGGAAGTCCGGCACCCAATGCCTTTTAAGAACTATTATAATTAGCTTCGCGCCGAGCAGGCCGGACAGGCCGCCTATGAGGGCCGCCTTAATAACGTTCAGGACAAACTGTTCCGAGGCCTCCGCGACACCGCCCGAGAGTATGGCTTCGAACACCAAAACAGCCAAGATTGCGCCTATAGGGTCGACAACTATTCCTTCCCATTTCATTATCGAGCCCGATTTCCCCGACGGCCTGACGTGCCTGAGCAGCGGTATTATCACGGTAGGCCCGGTCACTACGAGTATCGCTCCTAGAAGCACAGAAAACCCCAAGTCCAGACCGAACAGAAAGTATGTCGCAGACGAGCTAAGAACCCAGGTAACCAATACACCTATGGTGACCAGGTTTACTACGGCTTTACGAATTTCCTTGAACTCAGAGAACTTAAGGCTGAGCCCGCCTTCGAACAATATGATGCCGACCGAGACAGACACAAGGGGAAGCAGGAGGTCGCCGAACACATAGTTCGGATCGAAAAATCCCGTTACCGGCCCTGCCACGAAACCCGCGATAAGAAGCAGCAGTATCGAAGGAATATTCAACCTCCACGCAATCCACTGTGACCCGATACCGAGCACTATAACTGTGGCCAGCCCTATTAACAGCTCCTCACTCATTATAATTTTGCCCCTTATTAATGCTTAATCTTCTTCGTGAAATTAATTAGCCGGGCACCTATACAACCCAAAATAATCTCACAGAATAACCGTTTTTCAAGCTATTCTTAATAGATCACATTTATTCAAGAGTAGTAGTTAAGAACAATTACTTAGGCTCTGAAGCAACGTATTCAGGGGAGCCTTATTCGTTCCGGAAATAAACCCAACGTGTATATTAACAATACAGTCACAGGGACTAAAATAAAAATGCTAAACGGCAAACACAAAGAGCATGTGGTTATTGTCGGCGGCGGCTTCGGAGGTCTTTACGCAGCCAAGATGCTGTCCCGGGCCGGGGTTAAAATTACTGTTATAGACAAGCGCAATTTCCATTTGTTCCAGCCGCTGCTATATCAGGTGGCCGCGGGGTGGCTGTCTCCAGGAGAGATCGCTTCTCCCCTGCGTGTAATATTCAGCCGCTGCAAAAACGTATACGTCCAAAACGCCCGAGTAACAGACATAGACCCCGAGGGGAAAAAGGTCATATTCAAAGACGGCGAGCTCCACTACGACACTCTGATCGTAGCCACGGGATCGAACCACCATTATTTCGGCCACGACGAGTGGGCGGAGACGGCTCCTGGGCTTAAGACCATAGAGGACGCGCTTACCATAAGGAAAAAGATACTGCTCTCTTTTGAAGCGGCCGAGCGCGACAGCGACCCCGAGGAGCAGCGCGCATGGATGACTTTTCTTATTATCGGAGCGGGCCCGACGGGGGTCGAGCTTGCCGGCACCATCGCCGAGCTTTCACACGCGACGCTTAAATCCGACTTTAGAAATATCGATACTACTAAAGCCAGGATCATATTGGTCGAAGCCGCTGACCGGGTGCTCCGCTCATACCCTCCCGAGCTTTCAAGGAACGCCGGGGAAGAATTAACGAAGCTCGGAGTCGAAATCAGACTGAATACGATGGTAAAAAATATCCAGCACAATACCGCCTCGATAGAAATGAACGGCTCTAGAGAAACAATACAAGCGAGAACTATCCTCTGGACAGCCGGTGTTAAAGCGTCAAGGCTCGGGAAAACTATAGAAGAAAGGACCGGGGCACCACTCGACAATATGGGCCGCGTGGTGGTAAACACGGACTTGAGCGTCCCGGGATATCCCGACATACTCGTCATCGGAGACCTGGCCAATTATTCTCACCAAGGCACAGAGCCACTGCCCGGCGTTGCCCAGGTGGCGATGCAGGAGGGTAGATACGCAGCATCATTGATAGAGGACAGGATAAAAGGGAAAGAGACCGCACCCTTTAAATATCAGGACAAGGGCAGCTTGGCAATCATAGGAAGCAGTTATGCGGTCGCCGACCTCGGCAGGCTCCGCTTCTCGGGATTTTTCGCGTGGCTCGTCTGGGCGCTCATACATATCGGCTACCTGATAGAATTTGAGAACAGGGCTGTAGTATTTTTCAGATGGGCGTGGAACTACTTTACGAGAAAGAGAGGGGTGAGGCTTATTACTGGAGAAGACCCGCTTCCGCTGGTCAAGAAAAGCCGGGACTGGGACGGGTAGTGCTCTTGGGGCATTGTAGTGAGACCATAAAGTAATCAATAAAAAACGGGGCGGCAGGCGTTACCGCCCGGGAAACTTGAATGTAAATCCGACGGCGCTGAACGCGTTTCTATTTATTCGGATTCCTCGTGCTCCCAGCCCATTTTCTCCTCAATAAATCTAATACCCCTGAGCGTTAACAGAACGAGAAGGGCTACACCCACGGCAAGCGGTATCTGAGCAAGCGCTACGCATACGCCTACAGCCGCAACGAGTAAAAGGGTCGCAGCCGTAGTGAGCCCTTCCACCTTATTAGACCATCGTTTTATAATTGTGCCGGCGCCAAGAAAGCTAACACCCGTTATCACCGCCTCTATGATACGTATGGGGTCGGTCTTCATTAATTCCGGGCCTACATCATAACTAAGCACTATTATCTGACCAAGGGACACAAATAGAGTAGCTGAGCCTGCAACCAGCATATGGGTTTTGAGCCCGGCAGGCTTATCTGCTAACTGCCTGTCAAGGCCCACCAATCCTCCGAGGACCATAGAGATAGCCACATATGCAAGTACTTGAATCTGATAAGCGCTAAAGCTTATGAATTCCATAACAAGAGCCTCAGAAATGTTCTGTCTCTAATATAATATCATTTTATTAAGGGTTTGGTGCTCTAACTTTGAATAAGGCTATCTATATCGTATGTAGGTTTGTTGACTTTATTAAGTTATATCGGTAATTTATAGATAGAGGTGCAAATATGATTGGTGGACTTGGAATTTGGGAGCTTTTAATAATCCTTGGGATACTGCTTTTAATTTTCGGTCCCAGCAGATTGGGCGATCTCGGCTCATCGTTGGGAAAGGGGATTAAAGGGTTCAGGAAATCCATAAAGGATGACGAGATAGACGTGACTCCGCCTAAAGATCAAACTAAACCTATTGAGGATACAGACCTCGAAACCCCAGCCTCTTCTTCCAAAGAAAAGGAAAAGGTTAAATAGCAGGGCCAGCCGCCAAACGATTCTTTTACCCGCTGATTCTGAAAGTTTATTTGCATATTGCTTAGATACCCGAATTGAGTAATAAAATCCCGGAAGTATATTCAAGCTACGACCACTCGCCCAAATACCCGCGTTCAAAAGGACACCCGCCGAGCTTTACGTGCTCCTCGAATTCGTGCCGGAATTTCCTTACTATGGATTCCACAGGCATCGCGCAGCCGTCCGCGAGGGCGCATATAGTCGTGCCCCTCATCTGAGAGCACGCGTCCAAGAGGGTATCTATGTATTCCATCCTGCCCCTCCCCTCTTCTATCATGGTGAGCATTTTCTCAAGCCACCATGTGCCTTCCCTGCACTGAACGCACTGCCCGCACGATTCGTCCCGGTAAAAATGCGCCAGATTCTGAGCCACACGCACCATACAGGTAGCGTCGTCTATGACTGTTACCCCCGCGGTCCCCAGCATCGAGCCCACCTCTGAGAGCGAGTCGAAATCCATCTTAATATCAAGCTCATCGGCCGTAAGAAGCGCTGCCGAAGAACCACCGGGAGAAACGGCTTTTATTTTCCGCCCGCCCAATACCCCACCGCCGTATTCGTCTATAAGCTGACGAAGCGGTATTCCGAGAGGAAGCTCATAGAGACCCGGATTATTTACCTGTCCGCTTAGCCCGTAGATCTTGGTGCCCGTGTTCTTAGGCGTACCGATCTCAGAGAACCACTCTGCCCCCCGGTTTATGATATGGGGGACGAAGGCGAGCGTCTCAACATTGTTTACTATGGTAGGGCAGCCGAACAGCCCGCTTTGTGCGGGGAAAGGGGGTTTAGGCCTGGGCTCCCCGTTCTTACCCTCTATCGACTCGAGGAGACCTGTCTCCTCTCCGCATATGTATGCCCCTGCGCCCCTGAATACGACCACATCGAGGTCGAAACCCGAGTTAAGTATATTTTTACCCAGATATCCATTGGAATAGGCCTCTTCCAGAGCCCGCTCTAAAACGCCCGCCCCGTAGGGCATTTCTCCCCTTATATATATGTATGACTTGTGAGAGTTAATCGTATAGCAGCCGATTATTATTCCTTCAAGCATATGGTGTGGGTCCTGCTCGATTATCTCACGATCCTTAAAGCTTCCGGGCTCGCTCTCGTCTGCGTTACAGCACAAATATATAGGCTTCTTTGAATCCCTCTGTATAAAGCCCCATTTGATTCCGGTAGGGAACCCCGCTCCGCCTCTTCCCCTGAGCCCCGCTCTTTTGATCAGGTCTATAATCTCATCGGGCTCCATGCTGAGCGCCTTGGGGAGCGCTTGGTACCCGCCCCTTTGGATATATGATTGGATCTTGTGGGAGTCGGGGACTCCGGCGTAACTCCGGATTATTCTTAATTCTGGCATTTAATCCCTCTGGGTATTCATTTGATAGGCTGTAATTTTATATGGGTTTTGAGATTATTGGCAAGTATTTGTTCAAATTCATATATCTAAATACTGCTAAACCGGATTCAATATGCCTTCGTATATAGTTTATATTGACTTTTTATCCAGTTAGATTATTTTGTGTCCCAATATGAATTACACGCTAACTGTAGCATAAATTGCAAGTTTTCACACAAATATGAAAAGCGCGTATCAAAGAACAAAGCAATAGAGGAACTCGAGTCCGACGTACTGGTAATAGGCGGGGGTCCGAGCGGACTTTTCACATCCGCGCTTCTATCTCAATCCGGACTGAAAACAATACTCGTTGAAAAGGACTCGGGGATAGATAGGTACGTAGTGTGCTCGGGAGTGGTCAGTAAGGAAGCCTTTCAGAGATACGCCATGTCCGAGGACGCCGTTGTGGGAAGGATTCAAAATGCCGAGCTTTACGCCCCCGGTGGAAACCACCTCCCCAACACTCACCCGGAGGAAGCTGTATACGTGGTAGACCGACACATCTTCGACAGAGAGCCGGCAAAGGACGCCGAGCGAAAGGGAGTGCAAATATTACTCAATACGAAAGTCACTAACTTAAATGTCTCAGAAGAGGGAGTTCAGGCTACTCTCAAAACACTCCGGGGAGAAAAAAGTTAATTCAACCCCGAGCGTAATCGCACCCGGAGTAAGCTACAATCTTCAGTCTTCACCCGGAATGGGCAGGCCGGAGAAAATATCCAAAGGCATTCAGGTCGAGGTACAGGCTAGTGACGCAGATCACTTGAGGGTTTATTGGAGCAGTCAAGTGTCTGAGGGCTTTTTTGGTTGGGCTATACCGCTTTCAGACGGGAGAACCAGGGCGGGTTTGATGATCCAAGAAGATACGGCCACAGGCTTAAAGAACCTTCTCTCCCGGATAGGGCATTACACTAACATCTGCACGGATATCGGGAGGGTAGAAAGGAGGGGGATCGCATACGGCGCAATATCCAGAAGCTATTCAAATTAAGAGTAATTGCGGTCGGCGAGGCGGCGGTATATACTACGGGCTCATCAGCGCAGAGCTTGCTTCGGGCGTAATTCTGGAATTGTTTCAGAAAGGGGACTACAGCGCTAAATCTCTTTCAAAGTACGAGAAGCTTTGGAGAAGCGACATCGGCAGAGAGATCAAGTACGGAAAGTACTTTCATAAATTCTATTCAAGACTTGGAGACAAATCTTTAGACGCCCTATTCGATGCTGCGTAAAAGGACGGGCTACTACTGTACATATCCCAAAACGGCAAATTCGACTGGCACCGACATGCTGTTATAAAAATACTCAGAAGCCCGAATTTAAGAAAAGTGCTGCTCTGGGAAGGAATTAACCAAGCCAGAACGAATGTAGCACTCTGACCCTAACCGGCGCATGTCGTTTATCTCATTGACTTGAGCTAATAAGCTTATCGACCGTATATTCCGCAAACGCCATAGAGCATGTAAACGCAGGCGAGATAGCGTTTAGTATATGAACTGAATCAGCTTCCCTGAGTACTAAAAAGTCCATAACCAATTCTTTAGAAGTCCAATCCACCAGCTGAGGACGAATACCCATTTTAGAGCTATCTACAAGATCATTTGACTTAAGCTCCGGGACAAGCTGTCTGGCCTCTTTGTAAAGATACCCGCTCGAATATTTCCTAATTTCGTCTACCACAGCGGCCCTGAAAGATTCGTTAATGACGAAAAGCAGAGAATCTCTTAAAAGTATTGACAGCGTCTCTTTGGACAAATCGTCTAAAAAGCCGTATTCCTCGCGCCCGAGCGCGGGTATGGCAGTGGGTCCGAGGTACACGTTACCGTCTGCACCCCGTGTAAAATGAATCCCGAGAAAAGGGTTTCTAAGGTCAGGCACAGGATAGATATTCGAACGAACAAGGTGTGAAGCCCCGGGGCTAAGCTTTTTATATGTCCCCTTAAAGGGCAGTACTTTGTATCGCTCCCCGACACCGAAATGCCCCGCGACCTTGTCAGCGAATGTACCTGCCGCGTTAATGAATATTTCAAAATTTATCTTGCCTGCTGAAGTAACCGCCGTGTGGTTTCCGTTTAATCCGGTAAAGGACGCGCCGAAAATAATATCCGCCTTTCCGGATTCTAAGAGCTCTTCTTTAAGAGATTGGAGTATCTCAAGCGGTGATATGACGGCTGTGTTTGGAGAATAGAGGGCTTTCCCGTTCCTTGCTGCGTACGGTTCTATTTCAGAAAGCTCTTCGTCACCTATTATACGGGATACGGCGCCGGAAGAATCGGCCCTCCTCTTAAGCTCTTCAAGCCCCTTGAGCTTATCCTCGTCACCCGCGACTATTACCTTGCCCGACTCCTTCAGACTGAGCCCCCTTTCCCGGCAGTACTCTTTCATCAGTGTGTTTCCCCGGACACAGAAACCGGCTTTATTCGTACCTGGAGAATAATAGATTCCCGCATGAAGAACCCCGCTGTTGCGCCCGCTTGCGTGAGCGCCGAGTGATCTCTCTTTCTCTATGATAATGAGGCCGTCCACGCCTCTTTTTAACAGCTCGCGCGCGGTCGTAAGACCCGTAATCCCCGCGCCCACTATCAGCACTTGGCATTGACGTTCCATCTTATATCCTCTTGGTAAGAAGTGCCATTCAGGAGATATTCGAGAGCCACTCCACAAGCACTGGAACAGTTGCCTCGGGGTTCTCCATGCAGTCGTGGCGGGCCTCGGGGATATATTTGATCTCGACGTCATTATTCCCCGATTCATTAAGTATACGCTTGAGCTCTCTGGGCTCATCTCCGTCAACGGCATAATCATTTTCGCCGTGAATAAAAAGCACTGGGGTACTGAGCCCTGAAATTATCTCATTAGTCTTGGCGTTCTTTGCTTCGGGGCTCCTCATGAACCACCATGTTTTGTAGGTGTGGAGCTCTACGTCCGAAGGGTTAAAAGTCGGGCCCCAGGCCCTGTAGATTATAAATACCCTGTCATTTTTAGTGTTACGCGGGTCATTTCCCAGCACCCTTTTTGCTATCTCATAGATATGGTCATAGGAGGGTATGCTGTCCCATTTCTCAAGTCTCTTTTTATTGGAAAGCGGCAGCGAGTATGAGCAACCTTCGAGTATGAGACCTTTGACGCTTGGGTGGTGGATATTCACAGCATAATATACGCTCTGGTTGGCGCCGAGACTCCAACCCAGTATTATTATTTTCCGGAAACCCTCCCGGACCAGATGGCCCACCGAAGCTTCTATATCCATTATTGAATCATCGAATATCCCGCTCCCGAATATCTGCCCCATAAAAGCCATTCTCGTATTAATCGAAAACGAGCTTATTCCATTTTCCACCAACGCATTAGGGAGCAGCCGCGGAGTGCCTCTGGCTAAGAAGTTACCCATAACACCGTGCACTAAAAGCACAATCGGAATGTCGTATAGATCCTTTTCTTTCTTAAACTCCCCGGTAACAAGCATCCCGTTTACCGTAAACCCGTCTTCAGCCTGGAAACTTAAGATTTTTCTCTGTCTTGAAACCATATGAGTAGAGTCATCAGTCTTTAAATCTTCTGTCCAGCCATCTCGCTATTATATCCCCAAGCTCTTCCTCTTTACCCTCGAACGTGTGGCCGGCGTTTACATAAAATGCAGATACGTCTTTATTGCCGGCGCTAAGTGCGAGTTGTGCAAGCTCCTGCGCTTCTTCGTGCTTTACCACTTCATCGTGCCAGCCCTGTATAAGCAAAATGGGAACTTTTATATTCTGAATTTTTCTGTATGCCATAGCATACTTAGCCTCGGGTCCGGCAAGGTGCCACCATGTTCTGTAGGTGTATATTTCCGTATGCTCCGGACAGTAGGTGCTACCCCTCGCCTTGTATATCAATATCGTGCGGTCCTGCCCCATACCTTCAAGACCTGGTTTTATTATGTCTTTCGCCTCTTCATATACCTCTTGATAAGAAGGCTCACTACCCCAGAAATTCCACCTCTTGCGGATTGAGTCGGGCATCGAATAAGGAGCCGCAAGCGTGATTAAACCACTTATGTTATGAGTCTTCCTGGGATCGTTTCTAAGGGACGCATACCTCAAAATGATGCAGGTCCCGAGACTGTATCCCGATAATACAATGTTCTTATATCCAAGCTCATTGGCATACTCCACTACCCTGTCAATCTGTGGGATTGTATCGTTTAAAATGCCGTAGCCGAAAAATAAACCAAAGTTAGCCATCCGGGTATTGATGGCAAGAGAAGAGTAACCCCCTTCGGCCAGAATAGGGGGAAGAAAACGCTGGCTTCCGTCCAGGAAATTTCCCAGAAACCCGTGGACATGGATTACAAGAGTGTTGCAGTCAGCCCGATTATCTTCTATAAACGAGCTGTGGTAGTAAATACCATCTATCTTGCTCTTCCCAAAAGGTATCGATACTAATTCCTGATCCATATAGTCCATATTTATTTCCCGTGGCGAGTAACTTAATCGAGTAAGTAAACTAACCTGAGATGAAATTTTTGCAATCTAAGAATTGGATAAAATGTATATTGTTCAAGTCCGGTTGATGAATACAAAGAGGTATTATTGTGAGGTTTAACATACTTGACCACCTACTTAGAAGTAAGAAACCGGATCTTTTATTATATTATCGGCAAGCGCCTTGGCATCTTCCCAGTTAGAGGGTTCACCGAGCTTAAGCGTCTCTTTGGTAGAAGCCCCCTTTGCTATAAGAATTTTGGTCTTGGGATCCCAGATCAACTGCCAGTTGTCGCTGTGGACGTCTCTTACCCATCCGAAGGGGAAAGTGCCTACACCGCTCATATGTATATACCCCGCTTATTGGTCTTGAAGAGAATTGTGCCAGATATAAGATGAATTACAATCCGTGGGGGCAGCGAGTGAACATGGGGACAGAGGCGAGCGTCTTAGTACGATGCCGTGGCAGGAATAAAATTAAGAAGACAGAGGCGAGCGTCTTAGTGCGATGCCGGGGAATTAATCATAGGGACAGAGGCTGGGGGCGGCGAGTGAATGCCTTTTATGAGCGAGGGCAGGATAAAATGAGAACAGCGATGCCGGGGCAGATATAAAATAAGAATACGGAGCCAAATCTGAAAGGCTTAGTTCTAACGGACCTTCCTGGTGACTTCTTTTGTACCCCCGGGGTTTGTGAAAAGGACTTGTGTAAAACCGCAGCGGAGCATTCTCTGCATCGCAGTCTTGTCCTGGTACGTCTGAAGGAGAAACGGCGCGATAAAGCTCTTCTGAGATGTACAGTAATAACAGCTGAAAACGATTGTCTCGTCCAACTCCCCTCTGGTGAACACTTGTACGGGCGAGCCATACTTCTCGTACTGCCTGTTCCACTCTACCGCGCAGCGGGCCCTATCGGGATTGGGGAATACCTGGTCCACTTCCACAACTATGTCCTGAGTCCCTCTGAAGCCTTCGAATACCGCTGTCTTGAACCCGCATTCATAGAGGCGCATCATTCCGGTCTTTCCCCTGTACTCAGAGTTGAGGAACGGTTTTACGAAATGCTCTTCGAGGCTACAGTCCGGGCAGTCAAACACCGCTACCTCGTTGTACTGTCCCCTGGTGGAAACTCGTATTTCCGCCTTTTGCCTCTTATATAATTCGGCCCACTCCTGTGCACAGTAAAGACGCTGGGGGTCAGGCCCAATCTCGGGCTCTTTCACCTCAAGCACTTCTTCTACATCTATAGTTTCATCCTGAGCCGAGACGCGTAGCATTACAGTCTCAAAAGTGAGAATCGAGAATACAAGTATCGGGAATAAATACCTAATTGCGAGATTCATCCTACATCCTCCTTTCTCTAATTGTACAGCATTTTCGGGAGAGATGGAATACCTTGAGCAAAACATTAATTTTGCACACCAACACACTAAAGTTATTGTCTACTTGCAAATTATTGGCTAGTCAGGCGAGTAAATCGGCAATCTATAATATCGATAATTAGCATGCTGCCTATAAGTTAAGATTGCTGTTCAGCTCGGACAAATCTCTCGTTATATCCCTGGCGTCTTCTTTAAATTCATCGAGGGGAGAGTATCTTCGTCCCGTACAATCCCGTTCAGACTCCCCGTACGCAAAATTAGGGATAAACGAAATACCTATCACTGCCCAGAAACCCCAGAAGAACCAGAGGGCCACGGGTGATTCAGTCAGCATGTAAATAGACCCGCCTATAAATGAGCCCGTCAGAATTATAACAGGCACTATTACTGAGCCTTTAAGGGTACTTATGATAAGCCCAAGCTGCCCTCCCGGCTTTTCGGCATTCCCGGATAAACCTCCTAGTGAGGCTCCGGCCAATATTGAGGCGAACAGCGGAAGGAGCGGAGACAGCAGCTGATAAATGAGCCCTGAGATCACACCGACTGACACGGCCCTAAAAACAGTTACGTCCTTTCCCGAAAATAAAACGGCCAACAGGACTGCGCCCGCGAAAATCAGGGGATAAAAGAGAAGTGAGAACATTGGGAGCCATCCCTCAAGCATGTAGGCGGACATAACTGCCGCGAGTCCCCAAACGCCGCCCAGGACGCCGCTGGCTAATCTGGATTTAATATCGACTTTCATCTGACTCTCCTGTTAATCGGAACAGCGGAAGAAATGAGCCGGGAGGCAAAATCCTCAGACCTTACCTCCCAGCCTGGTTGCATGGGTTGTCATTCTATTTCTGCTGCTGCCTGGCGTCATGCTTAAAACCCTTTATAGCCCCTTACCCTCCGGAGAAGCAGGCGCTGGGGCAGAGTCCATCATAATCGTGGAAAGCGCCTCCCGGATCTCGGCTTCCTGCTTTAAAACCTCCGGATTATATGGCGAGGACTTTTTGAGCTCCCGTATATTATCCATAGCCCCGTTCATGTTGCGGAGAGCCTCTTCACGGTCACCTTTCTCATACGCCGAAGCCGCCCTGTAGTACTGTCTGGCCGCTTCTACAGAAACTCTCCTAGATATAACTTCCTCATTTTTCTTCTCCGCTACTATGCTCATATCCTCCGTAACTTCATAGCTGATTTCCTCCTCGTAATATAGCGTACCGTCGTCTCCGAGGACGTCTCCGTACTCGAGCCTGGCTGTAGCGAGCAGACTCTCGCCGGTTTTTTCTACAGGGGCGTTAAGCTTCACTAGAATGTTTCTCTCCTGCCCGCCGTAGAAGTCACCGAGGTTAATCCGCACTTTACCGTCTTTGGTGGTTTCGTAGGCATAACCGTATACGTCTTTTACGCTTACTCCCGGAGCGAGGGTTAGTGTGAACACAGGGTCTTTAGCCACTGTCGAGGCGAGCTGGCCGAACTCTCTATCGAATATCCCGGCGAGCTGAGACGGGGATTCGACGAAGTAGTAATTACCCGCTCCATACTCCGCAAGGCCCGTCAAAAGGTTCTCGTCATAGTTAACCCCAAGCCCCATGGTAGTTACGTGTATGCCCTTTTCAGCTGCATTGCTCGCTATTTTAATTAACTCTCCCATGTCCGTAATGCCGTAGTTAGCGAGCCCGTCAGAGAGGAGAATTACACGGTTTATGTAGCCCTTACGCTCGAGCTTGTCGAGCTGCCCTATCCCGGCAATAAGCCCCCCCCAGAGGTTGGTCGAGTCAGTTGGATAAAGAGAGTCGACAACGGATGCGGCCCTTTCCTTACCGCTCAGAAACTGTATTGGGAAAAGAAGCTCAACGTCTGTAGAGTATGCGACTACCGAGAGCCTGTCCCTGGGGCTTAGTCCCGAGATTATCTGCTTAGCAGCCTCTTTTGCGTATTCGATCTTGCCCTTCTCACTCATAGAACCGCTTCGGTCTATTACGAGCGCAAGGTTCACGGGCGCTCTTTCGACCGGAGGAGCCTCATTCCCGATAATCTTGGTGTTCATGATTATCTCGCCGCTTGAGCCCTGATGAATGTAGGGGTGGTCGAGCTGAAGGAACCACGAGAGTCTTTCCGTAGTGTTGTTTGAGGGCTTGGGTATAGTGGGGAATGCGCCTAAATATTTAACCCCCGCAAGCGTCACGCCTACAACAAGAAATAGCCCTACAATGATCGTATTTAGCCTGTACTTCACTTTTTACCACCTCCTTTACCCAAGGTTTTTTTTATAATTTCTATCTCTTCGTCTATGAGCTTCCTTTCGTTCTCAAGCGAGGCCTCTTTTGTCTCTATGGAAGCGGCTCGGAATTCTCTTACTTTCCCGACTCTCTCTTCCATCTTATTGAATACCGAAAAGGACTCGTCCGCATGAGTCAGGTCATCTGGGGGGGCGCTTTTACCGCTTCCCGACGGTCCTTTATTTATAGAAATTTCCTTTAACAAGAGCCCTCTCCTGGACTTTGATACCCTTACGCGCTTCTCAAGCTCGGAGTAGCGCTCCTCGTACCCATCGAACCTGAGCTTGTCTTCTGCAAGCTTCAGAGTGATCAACCTGTGCTCCTCTTCCAGAATCCGTCTCTTTCTGACAGCGTCCCGGGCGTTCGTATCCATAGCTTTACCTACGTATTCCTCAGCCTTCTTCTGCCAGTATTCGACCTGTTCCGCGAGCTTTGAGAGAAGCTTATTCTCTTCCTCCACCTTGTAGCGAAGAAGTGCAAGCTTCGCTTTGGCCGTCTCAAGACCCTCTTCCATCTCCTCCACCGCATGATTAAGTATCTTCTCTGGGTCCTCCGCGCGCGTCACCCAGTCGTTAAACTGGGACTTCACTATAAACCCTATTCTTCTTTTAAATCCCATAACGGTGTCTCCTCAACTTGGATTTATGGGATATTACGAACGGAGGGTCGGGAAAGATTTAATACTCAGGAGAGTAGAGCTAACTCCGGTGGGTGCGCTCACATTGGAATATGCCGAATAACACAGGTGATTGAAAACCTCAGTTGGCAGGCTCAGAGTCCGTATCTGAGCCTTCGTAATTCATATAAGCGGAATCAGTTTTAATTTCTTCCAATTTTTTGTTGGCATATTCCTTCTGCGACGGGTCGACCCGGCCTAGGTTCTTATAAGAAGCTACGGCGTTAGGCAGATCCCCCGTCTCCATATAACACTCGGCCAGAGACCTATAAGAACTTGCCTGAACTTCCGGAGGAGGAGAGGAATTAAGTAATGCCTTGTTCGTTGCTATTGAGGCCTCGCAGTTACCCTCTGCCTGCTGACGTCGGGCGAGCTCGAGCTCCCCGGCATAATCTCTTAAGATAGGATGCGCGGCTCTTAATAGGCTCTTAGACGCCGCCTCGTCTGAAGGCGTTTCGGAGAATGCCTCCATGGATTCCCGCCCGCGAAGCTCAGATGAAGCGGATTTTTCCTCCCTGTATGTAACAAGCTCCTCCTCGGATATATCTTTTTTGCGGAGAGCGCCTTTTTCAGGGGCGATTTCCGAAGTCCCTGTTTCAGAAGGCGCTGCGGGCTTTATTCTGGATTCATCCGGAGGTTTCGCCTGTTCTTGTGATTTGACAGTACCTATAAGCCCTTCACTATCCTCATGGGCCTTGAGAGCAAACGTCTGCTCTTTGTCCTCACTATCGCCGAACGCTTCACCTTGTTTTTCCGGGGCTTTCATTTTCACAACGCCCACTTCTCTCGTTACGGTATCAATCCCTCCGATACCGTCTTGACCGTAATAGAACCATACCGAAAGCGCAATGACTGCGCTTATAGTAGGAACAAGGATCGGCGTGTAAGACCACTTTTTCCAGAAAGGGGGTTTATCTTTCTTGACTTTATTTCTTGCAGCCTCGCTTAGTGACGACAGCACTCCTGCCGATACCTCGGGTAAAGCTTCCTCACGTGCAGCCGCTCTTATCTCAGTGTAATGCTCTAACTCTAAAGAGCAGTCCCGGCAGCCCCCCAAGTGTTCCTTTACCGCGCCCGACTCTTCGGGGTCGAGGAGATCCTCCAGATAATCGATAAGAAGTCCGCTGCATTCTTCGCAATTCATAGTTATTTAAACTCCCTCTTTTGCTTTTTGTTTCTGCTCAAAATAACCCGACTCTGAAAATATGCGCCTCAAATATTGAAAGGCGTACCTGAGCCTGCTTTTAACCGTGCCCAGAGGAGACTCGGTAATCTCCGCAATTTCCTGAAACGAAAGCCCTTCCACTTCCCGCAGCAAAAAGACTTCTCTGAACTCTTCTTTAAGCCCCTTAACCCCTATATCTATTAACTCCCTTAGCTCTTTGTCATAAGCCTCCTCATCCTGTGCCCTCTGGTCACCCTTCACAATTTCCAGTACTACCGCCCCCCTTTCTTCCTCACTGTTTAATGGGGCGTCGAGCGAGCGGTGCCGCCTGTAGCTCTCGGTCCTCAGGTAATCGATACAATGGTTACGGGCAATACTGTAGAGCCAGGCAGTGAATTTCTGCTCCGGGTCGTAACTGTCCTTCCTCTCTATCACTTTAATGAATATTTCCTGAAGCAGGTCTTCCGCGTGGAGCCGGCGCCCGCCCGTCATCTTTATGATGAACCTGAGCACGCCGCCGCTGTGGCGCTTTAGCAGCAGATCAAAACTCTGTGCATCGCCCTTCTGGAATTTCCGCATGGCTCCCTCGTCCCCGATTTCCGTATTTATCGTTAGTCCTGTCACTAGACGCTCTGTTCCGACATGAGTACCGCCGGCAGCATTATATTACGAGCGGGGGCGGGAAAAGCTCTGACTCGGCTCATATTTAAATAATAACCCAAGCTCCCGTATGATTGCCAGCGGATTTTATGACCCATATTTCACTTAACAAAATATTCATTGATTCGCATTCCTCATCAATTATCCTTCTTAAAGGTAGTGCGGACTAATGGAGCAAACTACTGTCCGGGGATCTGTCCATGAAAAAATTCTTCGTAACTTTAGGAGCACTCGTCATAATTCTTGTCGTGCTAGTCGTGCTCGCGGTGCTCAACCTGAACTATTTCATAAACCAGAACAAAGAATATCTCCTGACCCGGGTCGAGGAGTCGCTCGGCAGAAAGGTAAGGGTTGAAAAAGTTGAGACCGGCTTTACGGACGGGATCGGAATACGGATGAGCGGCTTTTCCGTATCCGACGACAGAGATTTTTCAGAAGGTGATTTTATAAGTGCAAAAGACATTCAGGTAAATGTGGCGTTCTTCCCGCTCCTGAGTAAGAAGATAGTGGTAACGAAGCTGATCCTGAGTGAGCCTGTGATAACCCTTATACGGAATAAAAACGGTGACTTTAACTTCTCCACTATCTTAAAAAACGCTAAATCCGAAAAAAGTGGAGATGAAGCGAGTAAGAGTAAAGGGGGAGACCAAGTGGGGAAGATACCTATAGCCGCATCAAATATAGCGATTAAGAACGCAAGGATTACTTACGCGGACGAAGAGAACGGTAGGGAGCTTGAGGCCCGGAAGATCGAGCTTGGCATAAAAGACCTGGGTTTTGAAAAAGCGATCGGGGTGAAGCTAAAGGCCGCCATTTTAGCCAAGGACCAGAACGTAATGTTAGACGCATCAATCGGGCCCCTTAGCCCCGGAGCGGACTTTGGGGATGCCGCTCTTAAAGGCGACGCGCGCATAAGCGGTCTCAATGTAAGCGCTCTGAAAAAGTCCCTTCCTATGCTTAAAGAATCAATCCCTAAAGGTCTGGACTTCTCGGGCCCGGTTCAGGCGAAGCTCAAGTTCAGCGGCAGTATGGAGGCGCTCACGCTTACGGATATAGACGTGGACGCTTCGGTATTCGGAGCAAGTAAACCCAATTTAAAGCTCACGGGTAGCGCGGGGCCCCTTGGAGAAAAAGCCCGGGGTTTTAAAATGGATGCCGAGTTCGATCTTAAAAACGCAAACTTAAACAAGCTCAGACAGCTCTTGTACATAAAGGACTCCATTCCCAACAGCCTATCGTCACACGGGGACATAAGCCTCCGGGGAAAAGCAACCGGCACCCCCGAGGACTTTAAGCTCCGCGGGGTCGTAGTGGACGCGACCGCAACCAGGATTGCGGTAATAGGAAAATTCCTTAAACCAAGCGACACCCCTCTCGTAATCACGACCGGCGCGGATATAGGGGATGACAAAATTAATCTAAGAGAGACCGAGGTAAAGCTAAGCTCTCTCGTACTTTCACTCTCGGGCCAAATCAATCTGGGCACCACAACCCTGCTCAATCTATCGCTAAACTCCAACAATATTAATATGAGCGATATGAAGGACATATTCCCGGTTCTTAAAAAGTACGGGGTATCGGGGCGGCTCAAGCTGCTGCCTACAAAAGTCACGGGCGAGTCGGGCAAAGGACAGACCCCGGATATCAGGGGGACGCTTGACGTGGTGAATGTGAGCGTGAAACCGCCTGATTTCAAACAACCGATAAAGGATATAAACACAAAGATAGAATTCACGGGCAACTCTGCAAAGCTTAAGGACATGACGCTCCGTTTGGGTAAATCACAAGTGCGCCTGAGCACATCTCTCACAAGCTTCTCGCCCCTTAGATTAAGCTATGAGGTATACTCACCCGAGCTTGATCTGAGTGATCTAAAGAAGGAAAATTCTAAAAGTACCAAACCCGACGTGCTAAAAAACCTGAAGAGTAAAGGCAGTCTCAGAATGAATAATAACAATGCCACTTTCAGCGGTAACGTCTCATCATCAAAAGCTCTGTTATCAGGTTTTGAGCTTATGGACCTAAAGTCCAATCTGAGCCTCGCGGGCCAAAAAGCGCGGGTTAACAGCTTCAGCATGAAAGCGTATGACGGGACAATTAGCGGAAAGGCGAGCTACACGACGGGGCCGTCGCCCGAATTCGCTCTCATATCGACTGTAAGGGGCTTGGATCTGAAGACTTTCCTTTCCTCCAGAAACCCCGGGGGCAAGCAGAATATCGAAGGGAAGGCGAATCTTGATTTAAATGTATTCGGAAGCGGAAGCGACTGGGAGAAGATAAAACCCAATCTTAAAGGCACTGCCAAGGCAGAGGTTACAGACGGCGCGGTGCTCGATATTAACCTCGCGGAAGAGGTACTTAAAGGCATCACCGGTATTCCGGGGCTTACGGTGTTTATATCGCCGCGAGTAAGGGGGAGATACCCCCAGGTGTTCAGCGCGCGCGATACCGAATTCGAAGAGTTAAAAGCCTCCTTTATATTGGAGAAGGGCAAGATGCGTACAAATGATCTCAGGGTTACGTCGAGTGACTACAGAATCACGGGCAGGGGCTGGATAGATCTCGACAGCCGGGTGGACATGAAGTCCCTCCTTACCCTTTCAAAGAAGCTTTCGGAAGACCTGGAAGAGGACGCGCCCGAGCTCCGCTACATATCGAGCGATAAGGGGCTCCTCGAAATACCCTTTGCGATCTCAGGCAAGCTGCCCGACGCTAAGCCCAAGCCCGATATGGGCCATCTTAGCACAATGGTTCAGCGAGCCACGATAAAAAAAGGAAAAGAAGAGCTAAAGAAACAGGTGCTCGACAAGCTATTGCATGAGAGCGAGAAAGAGAACTCTCAGGAAGCGGACGCAGAAGAAACTTCAGTAGAGCAGACTCAAAGCCCGGACGCCAAAGAAAGCAAGAAGAAAAAGAAAAGGCTCGACAAGAGAATACTCGAAGAGCTCGGGGACCTTTTTTAATATAGACTTACCCTAACCATTTCCCGTTTTATCGCGCCTCCTAAAGCGAGTATGATACTCTCTTATTAAAAGAAGCTACCATGTGCGGACGATATACGCTCACCCTGGAGCAAAAGACTATTCAGAGAGAATTCAAAGTGAAGCCCGGGCACTATCTGCACGAGCCCAGGTATAACATTGCCCCGTCCCAGCCTGCCCCCGTGATTGTAAGGGAAGACGGAAATGTACTGAAGATGATGAAGTGGGGGCTTGTACCATACTGGGCTAAAGACCCGAAAATAGGTTTTAAGCTCATAAACGCCCGCGCCGAAACAATTACAGAAAAACCTAGTTTTAAAACCGCTTTTAAAAAGAGGCGTTGCCTCGTTCCCACGGATGGTTTCTACGAGTGGGACAAAGAACAGGGGGGGCGTGTGAAGATACCACACAGGTTTGTGCTGAAGTCGGGTATGCTATTTGCCTTTGCGGGCCTGTGGGATGTTTGGACGCCACCAGAGGGAGAGCCGCTACAGTCCTTTACTATAATCACGACCGGACCCAATGAGATGATGAAACCCATACACGACCGCATGCCCGTAATCCTTCACAAGGAAGACGAGGTAAAGTGGTTAGATACGAGAGTCAAAGATGTGAATACGCTCTTAGAGTTACTTAAACCCTACGAGTCGGAGCTTATGGAGGAATACGAAGTCTCGCTCAGAGTGAACTCGCCTAAAGAGGATAACCCTGAGTGTATAAAACCCACCCGTAACACCCAGGCTCAGAAGACACTCCTTTAAACCCGCTAAACCCGCGTTCCCAGGCCCCGGGTAGACAACGCTCGTGCGCCCCGATAGAAAAAATCCCACTCTATGGCATAATTAAGCATTCCGAAACGAGAGGTAAGGAAAAACGAACTTAATTACTTAGAAGGAGGAATGTATTCATGGCTAGCAAATCATATAGAGTCGAAAGCGATTCGATGGGGGAGATGAGCGTACCCGCGGACGCTTACTACGGGGCTCAGACCGCAAGAGCAATAGAGAATTTCCCTATAAGCGGGATAAGAAAACACAGTCTTTTGGTCAAGGCGATGGGTATGATAAAGCAGGCGGCCGCAGAGACGAATATGGAGCTCGGGCTTCTTGGGAAGAAACAGGGAAGGGCTATAGTGAAAGCCGCTCAGGAAGTAATCGAGGGGAAGCTCGACGACCATTTTGTGCTCGACGTATTTCAGACGGGCTCGGGCACCTCGACAAATATGAACACGAACGAAGTAATCGCAAACAGGGCGAATGAAATACTGGGCTCTAAAAAAGGGGATAAGACGGGAATCCACCCAAACGACCACGTAAACATGGGTCAGTCAAGTAACGACGTCTACCCCACAGCCATTCACCTGTCTGCAATACTCTCTATAAACAAGAACCTCTTACCCGCTCTCAAAAACCTCAGAAGAGCGCTCGCAGCCAAAGCAAGGCAGTTCGATAAAATAGTGAAGATCGGACGCACTCACTTACAAGACGCAACCCCCGTCAGGCTCGGCCAGGAGTTCGGAGGATATGCAAGTATGATAGAGCACGGGATAAAGAGAGTAGAGTACGCACGCTCCGAGCTGAGCGAGCTTGCCATTGGCGGCACAGCAGTGGGAACGGGAATTAACACCCACCCGCGGTTCGGCAGACTTATGGCTAAGAGGCTGAGCTCGATGTCAAAGACCCGGCTTAGGGAAGCCGATAATCATTTTGAAGCACAGGGGTCAAAGGATTCAGTCGTCCAGGCTCACGGATCGCTTAAAACGCTCGCAGTAAGTTTGATGAAAATTGCAAACGACATCAGATGGCTGGGCTCGGGACCACGCTGCGGCATAGGGGAGATACACATTCCCCCGGTGCAGCCCGGCTCTTCAATAATGCCCGGAAAGGTAAACCCCGTGATCCCCGAGGCTGTGTGCCAGGTAGCGGCCCAGGTAATGGGGAACGACCTCACCATAACAATAGGGGGTCAGTTCGGGAACTTCGAGCTAAATGTGATGATGCCGGTTAAGGGACATAACTTCCTTCAGTCTATAGATATTCTCTCAAGAGTCTCGGACGTCTTCGCGGATAAATGTATAAAAGGCATAAAGGCCAACAAGAAGCGCTGCGAGGAAATGATTGAGAAGAGCCTCGCCATGTGCACCAGCCTAGCGCCCGTGATCGGATACGACAGCGCGGCCAACATAGCCAAGGAAGCTTACGCGACCGGAAAGACCGTAAGGGAGGTTGCGCTCGAGAAAAAAGTGCTCCCGGCCGAAAAGCTAAGCAAGCTCCTTGACCCCTGGTCGATGACAGAGCCCGGGACGAAGAAGTAAGGTCTGATCTGGAGACCCGGGGTAATTGAATTAATATTTGCGACTCAAGGCTAACACTGTTAGACCCGGGTAGAGGCAGAGAGTACTAGACGCCGAAGCACTCAAACGCCTTCCTTACTATTTCCTTTCCGCCGCTCGGAATGATATCTCTATGCGCTAGCAGGACCCGGTCGAAATCAAGTGACAGCACCTTACGTACCGACTCCCGCGCTTCCTCTCTATTTTTAAAGAATACGTAGCGCATGAGCCTTGAGACCCTTGGGCCTCCGTAAACACCGAATAAGCGCAAGAACAATTTAAAACCCTGTGAGATGTCTTTGGGGAAGTTAAATATGAGGTCAGTGAGTATGAGAGTTTTACTCTCCGGGTGATAGAACACGATCTCGTTTACAAGGGGTATTCCCCTGAAAATAAAGTGCTCGATTTCCCCTTCTCTACCGAAGCAGGTCTCGTCGTTAATTACTCCGTCGAATTTCAGGTCCTTTCTTTTCTCGGCCAGCCCGGGCGCTCCCCAGAGCTCCGCCCCGGGATAGAGCGCCCGGCAGTCCTTAACCCTCAGATGATGAAACTTATTGGGAGCTACTATAAATTTCACCTCACCTAAAGAATTTAACTCACCTCTTAGCGTATCGTTTATAAGCACCGGAGAATGCAACAGAAGCACTCCTGTGTTGAGGCGAACCACACTCATCCGTGTCCCGAACTCCATCCCCGCAAATTTGTGCCGGCCCTCAAGGGTCCAGATATTCCTACCCAGCGGAGTTAGCGCAAACGGCGGCGGACTTGAGCCTGTCATAGTTATATATTATATCCACTCTATTTATAGCAGCTATACATAATATGAGACGATCAATTATATATTGCGCAGATAATTGTGCACATGCATAGAATATTTATATATAAAACAGATTTAAGCCTTATTTGACTGGATACATTAAATTGTGCATCTGCGAAGAAAAAGTCTTGACAAGCCCTGACTCCTGTATATATTAACATTAAAATAAATTTTCCTCGGGAGGAAAAGCAAGATGCCAGCAACATCCAAAGCAACACAAAAGACAAAAGAGTTTACAGAGCCTGCAAAGGAGTTTTCAGGAATCGTTAAAGAAAACTATCTAAATGGGCTGGAATACACATTTTCACTGTGGGAGCAGAACTTAAATGCAATCAACTCACATGTTACACAGATGCTCGATATGGAAAAAGAGTTTGTGAGTAACGTAAACGGTTACTACAAGGGTTTCCCCAAAGATTTACCTTTTGCCAACGGTAAAACGGTAGATATCAGCGACCAGCTCGACAAGTACATCGATTTCAGAAAAGAACAAGTACATGCGGTAAAGAACGTCAGCGAGAAGCTCACCAAAGACGTTCGCACACAGGCAGAGTCTAACGTTGAAAAGGCGTTTTCATTTTTTAGCGACTATCTGAATCTTATTAAGATGTAATCCGGTTTTCGGTCTCTTAATGAAGCTATGAGGACGGATAAATATATCCGTCCTCATTTTCAAATTTCAGTATCCAATTCAGATCCCATACGCAATTTTTTACCTCAGGCCCTAACAACTTGAGTTTTATGCTCCCATCCTGATATAATAACTTCGATCGTTTTACACTAAAGCACTCGCGATGGAGAGGTCACACTATGCGCCTTACCTTGTTACTCTTAACTGTTATCCTTTTATTCCCGCTATCCGGATGCGGCACGTTTCAAACCGGAAAGACCATTGCCATAGACAACCCTATTGAGACGTCCAGGGGCAAGAAGTCACTCAGTGACGCCAGGAGGGACGTCAAAGAATCCAGGAGACTGCTCGACAAGTGCCTTGAGCTAAACGAAGGGGACGAGACCAAGTGCGAGCTACAGAAAGACAATTACGACAGAGATGTGGAGGTCTATGTTTCCCTGCAACAATGATCAGAAATACAACTCTTACTTCAATACTTTTAATAACAGGGGATGAAAGGCACTATCGAAGTGGTGTAATAATATCATTAATGAAATAAACCCGGGGCCCGATTCAGGGGCGATCATAAACCCCGGCTCACGGGCATGGACAAAACGCCCGAACTCCCGGAATCAAATATCAGAACCTGAGCTGTAAATCAAAATAAAAATCCGCATCTGCAATATCGCTCGTAGGCCCGGAGACAGGGAACTGTACTGCGAAGCCGGGGCTGAACCTATTGCCGAACCTTATGCCAGGGGTTACAAACAGGTCTGTCTTGTCGTTTATATCATCCGTCGTAATCGTGTATCCGTCGAACTCGGCGAAGACCATGGGACTAATAATGTTAGGTGATTAGGACAATTTAGGACTAAAGTGTATTTTGACCAACAAATCTAACAAATTCACCTTTCTGTAATTATACCTAAACTCCATTTCTTTTAGATACAAATTAAAATGGTTTTTACTT
>Ga0114931_10001645_pt1 | contig 28502 bp, 21 predicted proteins | sample 2SBtaG_FD_89579 | JGI IMG/M metagenome (GOLD analysis project Ga0114931, IMG submission 89579) | Deep subsurface microbial communities from Kolumbo volcano to uncover new lineages of life (NeLLi) - 2SBTROV14_V59a metaG | ecosystem: Environmental > Aquatic > Marine > Volcanic | place: Kolumbo... | reverse complement strand
TGATGTACTGGTACGGCATTGAACCAATTGTGACGACCGACCCATCCCGTGCCATGCAACTTGCAGCCACTACGAAAATACCACTCATTCGAGAATATATTATTCGCCGTGCCGCCTCAGATAACGGTGTTCTAGGCGCGGTGATAAAATCGCTTTCTGATGTGAAAGACTCAAAAACGCAAACGCTTTATCTCGACCAGATTCTCAAGGCGTTCGAAGGCCGTGTGAAAATCCCCATGCCCGAAGCGTGGAAAAAAACTTACGAACATCTCTTAGCCAGCGAAGTGAGTTCCATACGTGAAAAAGCGGATCGCATTGCCGTGATTATGGGCGATCATCGAATATTCACGAATGCGAACTGTTCTTCTCGACTCTAAACAGAACATGAAGCAACGCCAACAGGCAATGAGCATTCTGGTTCGCGGACGCGATCGCGATTCTGTGAAGGCATTTCAGCAGGTGCTGAAAGTTTCTCAGCTTCGTGGTCCAGCCCTGCGCGCTTTGGCGGGGTTTAACGATCCACAAACCGCAGAGAAAGTTCTCGCCGAATACAATAAGTTCAACGAGAGTGAAAAACGCGACGCCATCGGCACGTTGGTTTCGCGACCGAAGTATGCGCTGGCCCTGTTGAACGCCCTCGAGCGAAAAGACGTTCCCAGCAAAGACGTCCATGCCTATCATATTCGGCAACTGATACGTTTCGAAAACAAGGAACTCACTGAAAAAATCAAAAACGTTTGGGGAAACATTCGCGAAACCTCGGCGGACAAAAAGAAGCAAATTGCCCAACTCCAGGCAATGTTGAAACCTGCCTATCTGAAAGGGGCAGACCTCAGCCACGGCCGTTTCCTGTTTAAGAAAACCTGTTCGACATGTCACATTTTATTCGGCGACGGAAACAAGGTCGGACCGGATATTACCGGCTCTAACCGTGCCAACATCAATTATATTTTGGAAAACGTCGTCGATCCTTCCGCAGTTTTGGGTAAGGATTATCGCATGTCGACGATTGTGCTGGAAGACGGTCGAATTGTCAACGGTTTGGTGATGAAAGAAACCGACAGTGCCCTCACCATCAAGACGATCACCGATTCCGTCGTCGTCGCCAAAGACGAAATTGACCTACAGAAACTCTCGAAACTTTCGTTGATGCCCGACCGGTTGATCGACGAATTCAAAAAGAAAGACATCCGGGATTTGGTCGCGTATCTGGCAAGTCCCCGGCAAGTTCCGCTACGAGGACCGCGCGCTCCGATTGATCCCCAAACCAAACGGGTGCCGTTTGCAATTGAAGGCGAAACGATGACAGTCCTCGGAAAACCCAGAGGAAATATCGGCAGCCAAAAAATGGGCGGTTATCGAACCGACCGCTGGAGCAACAACGACCATCTCTGGTGGACCGGAGGAAAACCCGGCGACAAACTCGCACTCGAAATCCCCGTCGAGAAATCGGGCAAGTACACCGTGGAATTGGTGCTGACGAAAGCGCGCGACTACGGCATCGTGCAGCTTTACCTCGACGACAAAAAACTGGGCGGACCAGTTGATCTCTACAACAACCCCCAGGTGATTACCACCGGCGTAATGACGTTCACAGCAAAAGAACTGGCAGAGGGAACTCACAAGCTCACACTAGAAATCACCGGCGCGAACCCCAAAGCAATCAAACGATACATGGTGGGGCTGGACTATCTGCGTTTGGTGGAAGCGAAGTGATTTGTGATTTCGTTACTGAGGTTGCAATTCAACAAGATCATTTTTTCGATGGTCAACGATTTTGCTAGACAATAAATAGTTGCGTGGATTGCCCGATTTCTTCGATTCTCGGGACAATGTTTTCGCGGCTCGATCGATCGCATCGATGGTTTTCTCGGGAATTTGCATTTGCAGATTGACTGCATTTGCGTTTAACGCATTCATGTCGAGTTCGAGCTCATAAATTCTGCCAGTTTTTTTTCCAGCTTTCAGTATCAAGTGATCATCCTCTGTGTCCGATCTCAACTTTTCATGTCGTTCGCCAATATAGCGAAATTCTATGATAAATTTTTCTTTATCGTTATCGTAATAACCTCGAATGGCATCTGGGATATCGTACGGAGACGGGTACACGTTGATCTCGACGCCACGAATTGTCTTCTTTTCGGGTTCGCTGAATTTTCCAGGGTCAATCGATAACCAATCGCTCATTGAATTTTTTCCAAAAGAAAATTAAGCTGCTTTGATAATATTTCGATATTTCTGGAAATCCCACGAGGAGATTTGATTCCTTTTGGATCACGGCTGTCCAGAACAACTACACCCCACGGCTCATCCTTTCTTTCTATCACAAAAGCATAAAAAGAACGGGCATTGGGTTTATGATCAGCGATTCTCTTTATTAGAAAATCGGGATCGATGTTCGTTTCACTTGAGTATTTTTTGATATCTTCGTCAGTAGAATTATCGCTCAGATCTGGCAGATTGTCAACGACTAAAGTGCCTTTTTGTACAAAAGCTAACCCCGCAATTCCTTCCGATTCTTTTGGGTCATCTGGACATAGAAAAACAGTCGCATTTTTTTGTGTGACATGATGAGAACGTGCGACCGGGATGAGCCAACCCGAGAATGGATAATTTTCCTTTTTCCAGATTTTCCATCTACGAGTTTTAAACGGAGAAGCCCATGAGACTCTTCTGAAGATTGTAATTCTGTGATCAAAAACGGGTTCATTTTTATGAAAGAGCTCTTTTTGAAAAACATCGAGAGTTTTTTGAATAAATTTCCATACCCACGGCTCCCCGATGAGTTTCCGAAAAGCGATACACAACACGAAAAGAGCATTTAGAATTGGAACAACATACCACGCATGATTTGCATTCCTGGAAATGAAACTTTGAAAGAAACCAGCTTTGTCGGGATTTACATTCGTCAGAAGCGCAACTCCTGTGCCAAGAACTACAGCAAACAGACCTAGCACGAAAAGTGAGTGATAAAGCCAGATTTTTTTGTCATGGATTTTCATCGACAAACCAAACTGCAGAAGATCACATTCAGAAGTTCAGTAAACTATGTTCTCATTGTGCAGATATCGCTCTCGACTTTCAAGTGATACGAAACAAATGCAAGACACCTCTGAATGGAAAAGATCACCGCAATGCTATTCCACTTTCTCGTTTTTCGCAAAGACCAACAGGAAGACCAACAATCCGTGCAGATGAAGAGCGAGGCATTGATTCGGGATAGAATCTACGCTGCGTTACCGTTTGTCGATTTTTGCGGAGACGCCGGCGGATTGTCCCAGGATTTCCAGTTCACCCGGTAGAGCAGCCGGGTCGATTCCTATCGGGACGTGTAATTGCAATTCCATTGTAAACGGACTATCCTTGGCTTCATGCTTGATGGCGTAAAGCTTTTTGATATCGATCCCGTCCTGTGCCAGCCTTGAAGAAACCTGTTTAATCATTCCCGGTTGGTTGCGCCCTGAGATCGAGAGCAGGTATTCGTCATAGTCGCCATTTCTGTGTTCGGCAAGCTCTTCTTTTTCGGGATCTTTGATCACCGCTTCCAAGCCGTAGGGACGACCGAGACCTTTCAGATGGTCGCGAATCACTTCGCGGGAAAGATCCTTGGGAAAATCGGCTGCAAGAATAATTGTAAAAAACCGTTGCAGAACCGAGACGTTGACCTCTTCCAGATCGCCTCCCAATTCTTCCAAGGCGCGGGTCACCGCTGCGAGAATGCCCACGCGATTCGCCGCCGTCAGCGTAATGACGTATTTCTTGCTCATGAATCGAGTTCCGTAAAAGAGAAATCCGCAGATTGGGGGAATATCGTTTCTCTTGGTCGAAAGACGGACGGATGTGTCGCAAGCCGAGGAATGAGGTTACACTATAGCAATCGAACGAGTCGAACACAATCGATCCCCGAACTGACATTCACAAAAGAAGTTAGGACGATAAGGTGACCGAGAAAAAAGGAAGAAAATCGACACGGAAAATCCCGGTAGTTCGCTTGGTCTCGTTAGCGGTTCTGACGTTATTGATCGTCTTTTTGACAATCACATTCTACAAAGTGATTGCACCGTTCCTGCTTCCATTGTTTCTCGCCGGCGTAGTGGCCGTGCTTTGTCAGCCCATTTTTAAGTACTTCATGCGGAAAACCAAAAACCGAACGCGCATCTCGGCGGCTCTTACGACCTCTTCCATCCTATTGATGATACTCATTCCAGTCGTCGTTGCTATTACCATTGTCGCCAGCAAGTTGTTCGTTCTGACGACTTACATGGTCGATTCTGGGAAATGGGAAAACACAATCGAGCAGGTGAAGATCAACCTCGACATCGATAATGTCATCGCAAGTATTCAACCTTACGTTCCCGGTGAAATCGATGCGGATCGTTTCGAGAAAGAAGTCGAAAAGGGTACCAAGCTGCTGGTTGAAAAATTGTCGCAAAGAACATTCGGCATTGCAGGGGTTGCGTTTGGTTTTCTTGGGAATATGTTCTCGGTGTTGGTGGGAGGGATGATGTTTGTCATCGCCCTTTATTATTTTCTCGCGGACGGTCCTTCGCTGGTGACATCCACCGAAAAACTGATTCCGGTGCATGTGAATTATCAGCGAGAGTTGTTGAAACAGTTCGAAACGGTTGTTCGCGCGGTGGTTGTGGCGACGTTTCTGGCGGCTCTCGTTCAGGGAATATTGACGGCGGGGTCGATCTATATTGTCGGAGCAGCGACCGATTCCCCCATGCTGAAACACTTCTTCATCATCCTGTTTATGGCGACGTTCGCCTCGCTGATTCCGGTTGCGGGAACCTGGTTGATCTGGGGACCGGTTGCCGTCTGGCTGGGCTACCAGGGTTACTGGGGCTGGGCGATTTCTCTGACGTTGTTCGGCGCAATTGTGATCGGTTTTATGGACAACATTGTGAGAACTTACGTCCTGCAAAGCGACGCCAAACTGCATCCGCTTTTGGCCTTTGTGAGTGTACTCGGTGGGTTGCAGGTGATGGGGTTGTGGGGTGTCTTCATCGGGCCAATGGTCGCATCGTGTCTTCATGCGCTGATCCAAATCTTCAACACCGAATTAAAAGAACTCTCACAGGAACGAGTGGAAGGGGTCGAGTCGTCTGGCAAAAAAAACAAGAAAACGGTAGAACCCATCGAAAAAAATACGGATGTTTCAGAATCTCAAAAAACATCGAATCCAATCAAAACAGCGAAATTGAACGAACCCAAAAGTAAAAACACCCAACCGAAGAAACCCAAACCTAACCAATAGCATGATATAGGAATAACTTTTTTTTTCTGTTGAATTGTTTCGATTTCCTATTTCACCTAAATAGAACCTTCCCGAAGACAATTTTAAAACATTTCCAACTTCAACAAGGCGAAACGGGATGCCGTCACGATGATCATTTTGGAATGGTTTGTTGGCTCCAGACCTTTCAACAGCAGAGCAAGTCAAATTTTCCATGAACAAACTCGTCAGATCGAGAAGGAAAGTAAGTCCATAAAGTCGTAATAATCCTTTATGAACCTGCATTATTACCAAGGGGCAAGTCCAATGAAGAAAGCAGCCGTTATCGTTGTCTTTAGTTTTGTTTTGTCGTTGATCCTTCCGTTAGGCATCTACGCCTATGAAGTCAAGACGAAAATTGTCCGTGTCTCGGAAACACGTGCCAAATCGACTGTGAAAAAGAAAAACAACTTAGGTGATTTCATGAACATGCAACTAACATTGCAACTGAAAGGATCCGAGGTCGAAAAAGTAACAAAATACGGCAAAATTAAAATCGATAAAGCGGTAGACAATCTTGGCAACTCGCTGGTCAATTCCAAAAGATTCTTCGGCGGAAATCGTCTTAAGCAGTTGAACCGAAACCGGTTTTCGTTCGGCAATCAAAAGTCACCCAAAGACGAAGCCGAAATTTTTCTCAACTTGAAGGCGGGAAAACGTATGGCGACGACGATTGCCGTGCTGGAAGGTTCTTTGAGTCTCGGCATCGCAACTACCGAAGAGATCACCCTCAAGGCCGACGAGCTCGAAAAACTGGTCGGCAAAAAAATCCAGAACGCCACGCTCAAAAAGCTGGGAGCGGAAATTCTAGTGAAAGTGTTCAAGAAAACCGGCGGTAACATTCTCACGCTGGATGTGTCCGGTAAACCTGGTACGGTGAACGAAGTTAAATTTCGAAAGGTCGGTGGGGAATCGATCAACGTAGGGCAATCGTCTTTCGGCTTCGGCAAGAAAAGAACGATCCAAATATTTAGTAGTAAACCACTCCCCAAAAATGCGAAACTTGTGATCCCCGTCGAAACGTCTCTGAAAGAAATCGTCGTCAAATTCCGATTTACTAATATCCCTCTTCCGTAAAATCGGAGTGTTTGGATCCGGAGCGCGAGCGATCGGATTCTTCCACAATTTCGAATCTGAAACGTCATAAATCGGAAAGGGGATTGACGATAGAATTTACGTCGATTACCATGTCGGTAGCGGTCGATGTTGTGTATCGAGCCTTTTGTGGTTCGAGGCGCGCTCGGCGGTGTCCCACCAAAACATCCCACCGAAGCATTCCGAACTCTATCCCTCCAACGGAAAGATCGGACGAATGAGATTCCCTCCCAGAAAGACGGCCTTGCCTTTGGGTTTGAGTTGTCTGTTTGTCGTCGCTCTTGGGGCGTCTGCGTCGGCATCGGACCCCCTTTCTCAGAAGATCGATCAACTCATCGAAGCCTCGCATTCCGGCCCACTTGCAAAAACGATTGGCGATGCCGAATTCTACCGCAGAGTTTCACTCGACCTGACAGGAACCATCCCCTCTTCTACCGACCTGCGAAAATTTCTCTCCGACAAGTCACCGAAAAAACGAGAAGTTCTCATTGATCAACTGCTGGCAAGTCCAGAGTATGTCCGCCACATGACGAACGTTTTCGATATTATGCTGATGGAACGCCGTCCGCAGAAATACATTAAGAATCCCGAGTGGGAAGCGTTCCTCTATAACTCGTTCGCACAGAATAAACCCTGGAACCGGTTTGCCGCCGAGTTGTTTCGTTCTGACGGTACCGACCCCAAACTACGTCCCGCCGCACGGTTTTTGCTGGATCGTGGCGTCGAACCGAACATGCTCACGCGGGATATCGGTCGAATCTTTTTCGGTAGGGACATGCAGTGCGCCCAGTGCCACGATCATCCGATCATCGATCATTACAAGCAAAGCGATTACTATGGCATCTACTCTTTTGTCAGTCGAAGTTACGTTTTCACCAAAAGCGAGAAAAAGAAAAAAACGGCGATGCTGGCAGAACGTGCCGAGGGATCGGTGAAATTCAAATCGGTCTTTACGAAGGAAAGCGGTTCAACCAGTCCCAAACTTCCCGATGAAGTGTCCCTCGTCGATCCGATGATGGAACCCACTAAGGAATGGAAAGTCAAACCGGCGAAAAACGTGCTTCCCGTTCCCGGTTACAGCAGGCGTAATCGCCTCGCGGAAGAAATCGCGAATGGTCACAACATTGCGTTTCGAAAAAACATCGTGAACCGTTTATGGGCACAGATGATGGGACGGGGAATTGTGGATCCGGTCGATTTACATCATCCCGATAACCCACCGACACATCCCGAACTTCTCAATCTACTTGCCGCCGACTTTGCGGCGAACAAATTCGACATCAAAAAACTTCTGCGAACGCTGGCCTTAACGAAAACGTATCAACGTTCGATCGAACTCCCTGTCAATAAAAATCGACCGGTCGGAGAATTGAAAAAACGAATCGCAGCGTGGCAAAACACGCTGAAGCAGAAATTCGCTGCGAACGAAAAAACGGAAAAAGATGTCACCAGTCTGGAGGATCGATGGAAACCGTTGCAAAATGCGGTGAAAGATACCGAGGTCATGCTTACCAAAACCAAATCCGGTTTTAAGGGTTTCGACAAAAAGATTGCACCGCTGGATGCCATGATTTCCAAAACTCTGGCAACGCAAACACCTAAACAAACTGCGAAAACGGCACTCGACCAGTCGCTGGCAAAACTGTCGCAAGCTCTGAAATCCTTACCCGCCGATAAAGATTTGCAAAAGACGCAGCAACTGATGACTGCGAAAATCAAAAAGTTAAACGTGGAAATTGCAAAGTTGGAATCGACCATTTCCACGAGCCGGAAGAAACTCGCCCCGTTGACCAAACAACGAAACGCTGCGCAGGCCAGTTACAACAAGTCGCAGCGGGAACTGATCGCGCATCTCAAAAAACTCGCCCCCGCCGAATCTGCTTACACACAAAAACGAATCGCCTGGAAGAACGACGTTACCATCGCGAATGCATTGGAGAAGCGAATCGAACTCCTTGAATCGTTCGTCACATCGGTTGAGAAAGACCAACTCACATCGACGAATAAAAAGAACTTCACGGTGCGTCACAACGAACTACAAGCGATCGAGAAAAAATACGCACCGAAAATTCAAGCCCTGGCAAGATCACAACAATCTTTCGCGACAGCCAAAACGACACACGATGGGCTGAACAAGCAGATTCCAATAGAAGAACAACGTCTCGCTTCGCTGAAACGGATGATGGAGATACTGACCTCCGCAAAAACTCAGGCTACCACAGCACAAAAACAACTCCCCGAAGACAAGGAGTTGGCACAAATCGTGTCCAACATGAATACACAGGTTGGAAGCAGACAAAAACAATTCGTCACACTGGGTCAACAAATCGCAACCGACAAAAAAACGTTGCAGGTCTCCGCATCCACGCTGATCGAATCGCAAAAACAGGTCGCGGTACTAAAAACGCAACTCAAAGAACCGCAGCAACAAATTGCAACGCTGGGAAAGCAGGTGAGTGAATTGAAAAAAAAGGTAACCTCTTCGCAATTAGCGGCAGAAAAAGCACTTGAAGAACTCACGAAACACTGGACGCGCTACTTCATCGTCGGAAACCTCAAACAACAATCGCCCGAACAACTTGCCATGAGCATGATGCAGGCGACGGGGCAACTCAAAAATTACTACAACGCTGCAAAAGCCGAGTGGAAAAAGAAAAATCCCAAGAAGGGTGAACCGCCCGCAGCAGAACTGGAAAAACTCGTGCATACGAAAATCCAGGGGCAGATTCGTCCCTTTGTGCAACTTTTCGGTGCCTCGGCAGGCCAACCGCAAAATGTGTTTTTTGCAACCGCCGATCAGGCGTTGTTTCTTTCCAACAACGGACAAATACAAAGCTGGCTGAGACCATCGGGCAACAATCTCACTTCCAGGTTGTCTAAACTGAAGGATCCCAAATCGTTCGCCGAGGAATTATACCTGAGTGTTCTCACTCGGCTTCCAACTCAGGAAGAAATCGCCGACGTCAAAAACTACCTGGCCAGCCGCCCCAAAGACCGTGCGACTGCCGTCTCGGAAATTGTCTGGGGACTGTTAACCTCGAACGAATTCCGATTTAATCATTAAAGAATTCCGATTTAAACATTGAAAGGGAGGGCGAGGCTCCCGCCGAGCCGCTTCCAAGTTCCCCGGAATCTTCAAGATTCCGGGGAACTGAAGCCTGGGTCACTCTCGAGAAGGAGAAAGAAAATGGATTACCAAAACGCGTCTCACTCCGTCGAACACCAAATCGCTCGCCGTCAATTCCTTGGTGGACTCGCCGGAGGTATGGGTGCCGTGGCTGGCGGTCTGGGTTTCATGGCCATGCCTGAATCGACATTGAAATTAAACAAAAACCAGAAGCGGATCGTCATGATTTATATGTCAGGGGGATTATGCCAACTCGAAAGTTGGGATCCCAAACCCAAAACCGATACCGGCGGCCCCTTTCGCGCCATCGCCACTTCGGTTCCCGGCTTGCATATCAGCGAACTATTGCCGATGACCGCAAAAAACATGCACCGTCTGGCGCTCATCCGTGGCATCAACACGAAAGAAAACGAGCACGGTCGTGGTCGTTACCTGATGACGAAAGGACGTCGTCAAACACCTGCGGGGGAATTTCCACATCTGGGTGCGGTCGCGGCGAAGGCACTCGCTCCGGCAAATATCGGCCTTCCCGGTTATGTGAGAGTCTCGTCCGGTGGTGGTGGAAGCCGAGGCAACGACGCCGCCTATCTTGGACCCAAATTCGCCAGCATCACGCTTGGTAACGGCAAACCGCCCCTGAACTGCACGCTCCCCAAGGGGATCAGCGAAGCAGAGGATAAAGGCCGCAACGCCTTCCGCCAACGTGCGAACGAGCGATTTGCCCTCAAACGAAAATCGGCTCAAACCGATGCCTACACCTACAACTACGAGCAGGCCAAAAAGTTAATGCAGAAACGCGATGTCTTCGATGCCTCGAAAGAACCAGCCAAACTCCAGGAACGCTATGGAAATCATCCTATTGGTAAGCACTGCCTACTCGCCCGAAGACTGCTCGAAAATGGCATCTCTTTCGTGCAGGTCACCCATGCCAACTACGACACCCACAATGAAAACTTCTCCTTCCATTACGAGCAACTCGGCGAGTTCGACCGTGCCTTCTCGGCGTTGGTGGAAGACCTCCATGATCGTGGAATGCTCGAAAGCACGCTTATTATTGTGATGTCCGAATTCGGTAGAACCCCGCGTATCAACCGTAACTACGGACGCGATCACTGGTCGGCAGCATGGTCGGTCTGCCTGGGTGGAGGGAAAATTAAACCCGGTGCCGTGATTGGCAAGACGAACAAAAACGGAACCAAGGTCATCGATCGAGAAGTCGATGAAGGTCATCTATTCCACACCTATCTGACGGCGGTCGGTCTCGAATCCACCGATACATTTAACATCGGCGGCAGAGAATATCCTCTCGCCAACCCCGCACGCGGGCCCATCGAGGAACTCATCGTATGAGCACAACCCATTCGAAAGCCCTCGTCGCGGATCCCAAACTCACGCACATCTCGAAGCAGTTACAACACACCAGCCCGTTCATCTCCTGCCGTTTCGATCCTACCGGTCAGTTCGTTTACGGAACCGCCGAAGACATGACCATCCAGCGTTGGAGACTCGCCGACGGCAAAAAAGTTTCTTACCCCGCGGTTCACGATAGCTGGGTGCGCGGTCTGGCATTTCTGGACGGTGGAAAAACGCTTGTCTCGGCAGGATACGACGGACGGCTTATCTGGTGGTCCGCGACCTCCGACAAGCCCGTTCCACTTCGTAAAGTCAAAGCCCATCATGGCTGGATTCGCTATCTCGACGCCAGACCCGACGGAAAACTTCTCGCAACCGGCGGACACGACAGGGTTCTGAAAATCTGGAGCGCTACCGACGGCAAACTGATCCGCGAACTCCCCGGTCACCAAAACGATATCTACAGCACGTTCTTCCATCCGAAGGAACCGGTTGTGCTTTCGGGCGACTTAAGCGGCGTTGTCAAACAGTGGGATCTGAAAACTGGCAAAGAAATCCGCATCTTCGACGCGAAAGAACTTCACACGTACAACGGCGGACAACAGGTTCATTACGGCGGCGTCAGAAGTATGTCGATTAGTCCCGACGGTTCACTGCTTTCCTGTAGCGGTTTGCATAAGGCGCCCAACCCTTTGGGTGCGGTCAACGAACCAGACGTCCTCGCCTTTGACTGGAAAACCGGGAAATTGAAAACCTCGCACATCACAAGCAATAACTTAAAGGGAATTGCCTGGCGAGCCTGCTATCATCCCCAGGGATTCCTCGTCGCTTGCTCTGGTGGAAGCGGCGGCGGACATCTTCTCTTCTGGAAGCCCGGACAAGCGAAGGAATTTCACAGAGTCAACCTCAAAAACACCGCCCGCGACCTCGACCTGCACCCCTCAGGAATCATGCTCGCTACCGCTCACCACGACCGCCGAATCCGCATCAGCACCATGCAAAAAAAAGCTGTAAAGAAAAAAACGTAGAGTATATGTGAAATGTCGTTTTCGCAAAGTCGAGAACCACCGGCTCTCTATTTAGCTCGAAGACAGTCGTTCTTCGATAATCGCTGCGATGAAATCTCTTGTTTCATTCCTTTCGTTTTTCGGCTTCGAGTAGTGCTCTCCTTGTCGCATAACGTATCGGAAACGAAGACCAGTATTCCTCTTCGGTTCCTGCACGAAACCTTGGTGCGTCGAAAATGCGTATTTCGGGAGCATGAGGGAATGTCACCTCCGAAACGTACTGCGTGATTCCCAACCAGTGGTAATCGGGCTGAAGTCTACCGAGTAAACCATCTCGTCTTTGGGGTTCGGGAATGAAATACCCCCAGTAATCGCGAGGAAGAGGCGCGGTGTGCAATGCTGTCATCAGGATGGCGATTGTCAAATATCCTGTGAATGCAGAAAAGACCAACTTCGTGGGAATTTCCAAAAAATCGTGAAGATAAATGTCGCAAGGTACGAGCCTGTCCACGAAATACTTAAGCGCGAACACACTCGTCGAAAAAATTCCCAACAGACAGAGAATATCCCAACGGGCATTCCAGGACGGGTTCGACGAGACATTCTTCTCCAGAAATTCTGCGCAAGGTTCGAAGAAGTTCATCGACAGCAACCCGGCGAAGAAAACCACCATCGTCGAAGTCGCGGCTTGCCACGCATTCTCGGAGGCGACGCTCCAGGCAATGTAGAGAAACAATAATAATATTATCACATCGAACATCGAGGAATCCTTTTTACTGAAGAAGGCGAAAAATCATTTCGAGATGTTTCTTCCCACTTCTTCTCGGGATGTTATGCCTTGCACAACCAAGAGCATCGCTTCTTCCCATAACGTCAACAGTTGTTGTTCTCGCGCCAGGTTCCGCACAAGATCGGAGGAATGTTCCTTACGCAATAAGTCGCGAAGTTCGTCGGTCAACTCCAGATATTGAAAAACACCGGTTCTGCCGTAGTAACCAATTCTCCCACAAGCAGAACAGCGTCCTTGCGGATTAGCTGGAGGTCGAAAAAGTTGTGTAACCTGTTCGGCGGGTATTTCAGACTCTCGTAATTCTTCGGGAAAGGGTCGGTACGCTTCGCAACACTCTGTACACAGTTTGCGCACAAGTCGCTGACCGATGATACCGATCAAAGAGTTGGCAAGCAGTTCCGATTTCACACCTAGCTCTTTCATCCGCAACAGCGCGTGAACGGCATCGGTGGCATGAATGGAAGAGAGAACCATGTGACCTGAAATAGCCGCTTCACATGCCATTTTTGCGGAAGACTTATCTCGAATCTCACCGATCATCAGCACGTCCAAGTCCTGTTTCAACACATCCTTCATCGCAGCCCCGTAAGCGTCGGGTTGTTTCGAATCGACAGGAATCTGATTGACTCCGGAGATTTCGTATTCGATAGGGTCTTCGATGCTGACAATGTTTTTCTGAGCGGAATTTAATTTTCTGAGCATTCCATAGAGTGTGGTTGTTTTACCCGACCCGGTTGGACCACAAGCCAGAATCAATCCCTGGTTCTGTTGCAGAGCTGCGACGATTTTTTTGAGAGCTTCTTCACGCATTCCCAGGCGTTTTAGGGAAGCGACGGAGAGCCGTGGATCGAGTATTCGCAGGTTAAGTTTTTCGCCACGATGAGTTTTTTGAAACGCAGCACGGACATCGATTGAGCGATCCTCAAACGCGATTCGAAAACTGCCGTTTTGAGTCGTTTTCTTGCGAGTTATGTCGAGTTCGCAGACGACTTTGAACATATTGACGATCGACTTCCCGGTTGCAAAATCGATGGACGATTCGGGATACATCACGCCGTCGATGCGAAATCGAATTGCGAACACTTTTTCGGTCGGTTCGAGGTGAATATCGGACGCTCGTTGCAATAGGGCATTTTTCAGAACTTTGTTTGCGGCTTTGCCGATTCGCGATTTCCCCGGCCTTCTTATTCCGGGCGATGCAGAAGTTTGCCCGAGAATTTCCACCTGACTCGTTCCCGACACGGGATGCCTGAAAAAATCGGAGAGAGTCCGTCGATAATTTTCCGATAATTTCCCCAGATGCAACTTCGTCAAGATGCGAGCGGCAGCAGGCACCTGTCGATTACGTTCGGAAATATAAATGGCACTAGGGAGCAGGCACCCCGTCAAACACATCGACAGGCCGAGCGGAAAAGCCGGTAGAAAAAAGACGGCTGTGAATCCGGCGATTCCCAGATAAAGAGAGAATCCATTCCATTTTTCGGATTCCAGTTTGTACGCCTTGCTGTCTGAATCGATCCATCGCGATAAAACCAACCAAAAAAAGAATAAAAAAAAGACCAACCCCAAGCGCCACGGATGAAGATAAAAACCGATAATTCGAGTTCCGTCTTTTGTGGGGGGTCGATTACCCCGGTAAAACCGTTTTCCTTTTTGGAACTCGGGGGACAACGGAAAGCGAACTTTTTGCGAAGTGCTCTCGGTTTTTTCACTGCGATCGACTTGTCTGGATTTTTCAACGTTCTGTTTCGGCCCCGCAGAATAGCAATGTGGAGTCAACGAGAGGTTGAAGACGCAAACCGCGGTGATGAGATTCCATTTGCCTAATAATCTTTGCGAACAATTGAACATCAACCGCTTCTTTTTGCGAAAGTCTATGGTAACAGGCGACCCGTGCCGAGGAGCTTTCGATGATACCGTTTTTTGCAGAAGACGGAATAGAAAATCGGTTTTTCCAGCCACCTCGCATCATTTACTCGCCGATCTGTTTTCGGTTGTCATCTAAAAAAAGGGAAGCCGAGACGGGCTGTGCCAACTTTGGCGTTACTTACAGTTTCATTCTGGGCGATTCCATCGTTTTCCAATCGACTTCGATGCCCAATCCTGCCCCATCGGGTGCTGTGATCATCGGCCCTTTCATGGAGATTGGATTCTTCACAATCCTTTTGATTTTCATTTCCGCAAGATTTCTCTATGATGAACGAGAATTGGGGAAAGTGTTTCACACTGGTGAGTCATCTGTAAGAGTCGTGGAATTCGTAAGAATTCCGCATCGATGAAGTACCTCGGCTTCTTCGAGCAGACGGAATGTTTGGAGAGTTTGACCGCGACGATGCTAAAGCTCTTGCAATATCAGCAACTGTTATGGATCAAATTGGAACGCATCCTCTTTAGAAATCGACATCGATGAAAAACGTTTTTCTCACTTTATGGATCTTCAGTACGATTTTACTGGTGACGGCACTCGTTCTTGGTCTTTCGATTGACAACCCGGCTGCGAATACTCCTGAGGCGAGACACTCTGTCAACCTTCATTTTTTGACTGCAGTCGGTGCATTGATCTTTGCCTCGTTGTTACACGCCATCGTGTTGACGTACTTTATGGGTACCGGTCGCTGGATGGAGGAAACCAGCAAAGTGTACCAACTCTCGAAGGAACGAATCGAAGAAAGTCGATCGAGCAAATACAGCCTGATCGTGGCGATGTCGGTGAGTCTTTTTTTGTTGATTCTGACAGGAGCGTTTGGAGCGATGGCGGATCCCGCGACACCGGCGGGGAACGACGGATTCATGGGAGTTTCGATTGCGACGATTCATTTCATGGTCGCCATGTTGACTGTCGGAGTGAATTTGTGCGTGAATTTCCTGGAATATCTGACGATTAAGAACAACGGGGTTCTCATACAAAAAGTGATGCAAGAAGTGCTCAGCATCCGCAAAAAGAAAGGATTACCGGTCGAAGCGTAATGTCCAGTCGGCAAAGTGAAGTAGGCTGTCTCAATAGACGTGGATCGTCCGAACTCTTTCGAACCTGGTCACCTCTTGCCGGCAGTGTGACAAGTTTTTTGAAAGATTGTTGACTTCACCCGGACTTCGATTCTACGATTGCTTGATTGCGAGATTTTGCCGAATCGATCTGCGGCGATTTCTCGTTCGTCTTCGAATTTTATGGCCGAAGGAGCTGAGGAAATTTTGAAAGAAACCAAACATTTCAGTTCCGGTCGGCACAGCCGACATGACATGGTTCTGAACGTCCAAAACCTTTTCCCCCTTTTCATTCTGGGAATCGTGACCGTCGGTTTTGCGGGATGTTCTACCGAAGATCATTCCGACCAGTTTCACACGGCGATCGATGCCAACGATTTGAAAGTCCTGCCGGATGCAGAACGAAAAGCCGCGGAATCTCTGGAAGAATTGCAAGCGATCATCTCGATCGAAAAAGGGCATGTGTCGATGGTCCGCAGCAACGATGGATCGTTCGACGACAAGGGGATGGCCTATCTTCAATCGCTTCCCGAACTACAAATTCTCATCCTTACAGGAGAAGGGATCACCGATAAAGGATTGAAAAATTTGAAAGACTTGAAAAATCTTGCCCAAGTCCAACTCACCGGCACACGAATTTCGGGACGTGCGATCGAAAACCTGCGACGGCATCTTGGTCGGCGTTGCAAAATTGTTGTGAGTAAATTCTAAGAGAACAGAATTAGCCGGATTCAAAATAATTCAGATAACCTTCGATTGACGTGGGGTCGTTTGAATTTTTGCAAATTCAGCTACCGAAACGGGCACTCCATTTTATTTATTTCAGGTTCTTCAAACGAATCTCGACACTCGCCGAGTGACCCGTGAGCCTTTCTTTTTCTGCCATGGTTCTCACATCTTCGGCCACGTTTCGTAAAGCCTGGCGGTTATAGGAGATCACCGCAGATCGTTTGAGGAAATCGGTCGAGCACAATCCGTTGGCGAAACGCGCCGTTCCGCCGGTGGGTAAGACGTGAGAAGGCCCGGCAACGTAATCTCCCACTGCGACCGGTGTGTGATGCCCAAGAAAGATAGCCCCTGCATTTTGAATCTGTCCGAGAATCGATTCGGGATTCGCCGTGGCGATTTGCAAATGTTCGGGAGCGAGCATTTCCGAAATCTGGACGGCCTGTTCCAGGGATTCCGTCAAAATCAACGCTCCGAATTCTTCCAACGATTTCAACGCAAGCTCTCCGCGAGTTAATTCACCCAGTTGTTGCGCCAGTTCCTGTTGAACCCGCTGAATGAGCGGTTCGTACCAGGTGATTAAAAGCGAAGAACCGGGGCTGTGTTCCGCTTGCGAGATCAAATCCGCTGCGAGATAAGCCGGGGTTGCTGTCTCGTCGGCGAGAATTACCACTTCGCTGGGTCCGGCGATGCTGTCGATATCGACTTCACCGAAAACAAATCGTTTTGCCAAGGCGACGAACAGATTACCCGGCCCGACGATTTTATCGACTTTTGGCAGCCCCTCAATTCCAAAAGCCAGCGACGCAACTCCCTGCGCACCACCCACACGGTAAACTTCCTCGATTCCGATGGTACGACAGGTCGCCAGCAATTCGGCATTGAAACCCCCATACTGCGTCGGGGGAACGACAACCGCGATCTCTTTCACACCGGCGGCATGCGCTGGGACTGCGGTCATTAACACGGTCGAGGGATAGGCCGCCGCACCACCGGGAACACAAATTCCCACACGTTTCAACGGAAGATACCGCTGTCGCAATTCCACTTTCGCATCGCCATCGCACTTTTGCAGCACGACATCGTCCACTAAAACGCTCTTTTGGAATTCAAGGATATTATCTCGAATGCGTTCGACTGTTTTGAGAAATTCGGGGTTGGTCTGCTTGAATGCCAGATCCAGTTCCAACTGTGAGACGCGAAAATTCTTGTCTGTCAGTTCGAATCCATCGATCTTTCGCGTGTAATTGAAAACGGCTTCTCTGCCCTGCTGTTGTACATCCAGGCAAATTTTTTCGACGACTTCCTGTGGGCTGAGCGGCTGACCAAAGATTTCGACAGTTTTCTCTCGACTGGCTTCAGAGATGATATTACCCCGGGGACTTAGTTTTTCTCTCAGCGTGTCGAGAAATTTCCGCGCATCCGTTTTGCGGTAGTCGATGAAGGGAATATTCAGTGTCTGTGAAGATGACATGGAGATTTTGTGTGTCGTTGTGTTCTTGATGTCTGCTGACGATGGTAAATCCTACAATGATGAGAGTAAAGGAACGGCGCTGCTTGGCATACTGTATTTCGTGGTGAGCCTTTATTAAAATCACAATTGGCCTTTAATGATTTGACGGAACAGAAAGCATTCATGAACTCTTCAAAAATCAAAATCGATCTTCATAGCGATACCAAAACCAAACCGTCCCCTGCGATGAGGGAAGCGATGGCCGCCGCAGAAGTCGGCGACGACATGATGGGTGAAGACCCCACCACCAACCGTCTGGAAGAGATGGTAACCGAAATGTTCGACAAAGAGGCTGCGGTATTCGCCTGCTCGGGAACGCAATCAAACCAGATGGGGGTTCGTTCGCACTGCCTTCCGGGTGATGAAATTCTCATCGAGGAATCCAGTCACATTGCGAACTTCGAAGCGGGTGCCCCCGCCGTTTTAAGCGGTGCCACTTGCCGACCGATTTCCGGTCGTCTGGGAATGCTCGATGTCAGCGACCTGGAAGGCAAGATTCGTGGCAGCAACGTGCATTTGTGTCGAACTCGACTGGTCAGTCTGGAGAACACCACCAACAGCGGCGGCGGAAGGGCTTATTCTTTGGAGCAACTGACACGGGTTAGCGAATGGGCCAGAGCGAACGGATTGAAAATTCATCTTGATGGTGCCAGGTTTTTCAACGCCTCGATTGCCAGAGGGTATTCTCCCCGCGAAGTGGGACCGCTGTTCGACACGATTTCCATTTGTTTTTCGAAAGGCCTCGGATGTCCGATGGGGTCGATTCTCGTCGGGGGTAAAGAAGAAATCGCTTATGCTCGACGCTCGCGGAAACTCTTCGGCGGAGCGCTCCGGCAGGCGGGTGTCGTTTCTTCAGCGGCGGTCTATGCTTTGGAAAATAACATTGAACGGTTAGCGGAAGATCATGCGAATGCGAAACTGTTTGCCGAACAAATCGCCGATGTCTCCGCGATTTCCATTTCGGTAGACGAAGTCGAAACCAACCTGGTTTTCTTCGAGATCGATCCAAAAATTGGCACGGCTTCCCAGCTTATTGCAGCGATGGAACAACGCGGAGTGAGATTCAGCGCGTTCGGTCCTCATCGATTACGCGGCTGCACTCATCTGGATATTTCTGGGGACGACGTTCTGGAAGCGGCGACAGTTGTGAAAGAATGCCTTGTTTCCCGACTGAAAGACAGTGCCGAGTCTACGTCAGTCTATGCTCGGGGGTAACTTGCTGCATCGGAGAGCCATCACGGTGATGGACGGGGATGCGTGTATTTCAGACACGTCTCCTCGGCAAACTCATCGACACAGCTCGTTTCGAGAAATTTTATTAAGACTTTTTCAAGATTTTTCCAAAACCAGCGAATCTCGGGTAACACTTCACAGGTATCACTTCACAGCAGTATGATATCAAGTGAGGGTTTTGCCGAATTCCAGCTTTCCAGAGGGGGACATCATGAACGGGCTGAAACGACCCACGCTACACCTTTTTTCGCTGACATTTCTCGCTTCGACTTTGACTTTCGCTTCATGGACTTCGGCTGAAGAGCCATCGCTGGCTCGGTACTTCCCCGACAATGCTTTGATGTTCGCCGAGGTGACCGATTTGAAAACCACTCTGAAAAAGATTCACAATTCGCATTTGTTAGAGCAGATTCTCAAAAGCCCACAATGGCAGACTTACACCAAATCGCCGCAATACAAAAAAGCGTACGCCGGTAAGATTGTCGTCGAAAAACAGTTTAATACAGATTTATGGAATTTCGCGTCGAAACTGTTTGGAAAACGCATTGCGGTTGGCCTCTATCCCCAAGCAGGAAATAAACAACCCCTGCTGTTAGCTGTGATCGACGCCGAGGATGCAAAGTCTGTGGAACAATTCCGCAAACAGATCGATCCATTTCTGGCGATGGTCGGCGATAACGTAAAAATCGAAAAATCTTCCGGTGGCAGCGAGGTGATCGAGTTCGGCGGACAGTTGATGGTCGCCATTCATTCCGGGCGAATGGTGGTCTCCAACAACAAAAAACTGTTCGCAGATTGCCGGAAGGCACTCACTGGGAACACCGGAAGCAAGCTTGCCGAAAACGCCGCGTACAAAAAGATGCAAAGCCAGATGAAGACGGGCCACTTCGTTTCGGTGTATCTGAACTCCAAAATGATCGCCAACGCACAAGGCGGTCATCTTTTTCCCGCTAAGTTGGATAACGCGTTAGCCTCGCTTCTCTTCGGCGGCATCGCGGAGTTGGCTTCGAAGAGTCCGTATGTCGGATTTGCGATCGATTACGACAACGACAAATTCCAGGTGACGGCCTCTGTCGACGGCGATGCGAGCAAACTTTCCCCTGCGCATCGGGTGTTCTTTTCCAGCGCAGAAAACTCCGGGACCGATCCGCTGCCTGCGATTCCCAACCTGATCGGTGGCGTGACACTGCATCGCGACATCGGAAAATGGTATCAGCAACGTGACAACCTGATTGCCGAGCAAACGCTTCCCGATTTCGACAAGTTCGAAGCCGGAATTGCCAATCTCCTTCCCGGAAAAGATTTCGGCAACGATGTGCTCCCCACGCTGGGAACACAGGTCACGCTGGTCTCAGCACCGCAATCGTATTCGCATTTGAATGGAAAACCGGGGATTCAATTTCCCGGATTCGCGGCGATCTTTAAGATGGCACAACCGAAAGAGGGATCCGAAACGGTGCAACTCTTCTTTCAAACACTCACCGCCATATTGAACATTCAGGCTGGCCAGCAGGGACGCGAACCGTGGCTGGTGAAAACGAAAACTCACCGGGATACGACGATCACCTACGGCAGTTATCTGAAAAAACCGCAGGGAAAACGGTTACATCTGGTTTACAATTTTCAACCTGCGATGACACAGGTTGGCAGTCGGATGATATTGAGTTCTTCAGTAGAACTGTGCGAACAGTTGATCGATGCATACAAAGAGGGGAAGAAGACCGCCGATACGATCAATCGGAATTTGAATTTTCGCATTTCGACAAATGCACTGGCGAACATTCTCGACGCCAACAAAAACTTCTTCAACTCTCGGTCGATTCAAGGCGGGAAAACACCTCAACAGGCGGGAATAGAATTTCAGTCGATTTTGAAGGCTTTGAATCTTTTCTCCCATTTCGATTTGACGACCACAGTGAAGAAGGAATCGTTCCAGGCAACCCTCGTCGGGAGTTGGGCAAAATGATGAAAACAACTACACTCAAACCGTTCGACACAACGAAGCATGTTTGGAACACCCGCGATGCGTGGCATCTTCTCACACGATCCGGTTTCGGCACCACAGAAGCGAAAGTGAAGCAAGCCACGCGAGAGGGTTTGAATAAAACCGTCGAGCGCATTCTCGAAATGCAACCGGAAAGCGACGATTTTCAAAAAACCCAATCGCTGATTGAAGAAACCGCATTCGACACGGGGAACATTGTCGACTTGCAGGCTTGGTGGTTTTACCGAATGATTCACACCGCCAATCCGTTGCATGAGAAGATGACACTGCTATGGCATAATCACTTCGCGACTTCGAATCGTAAAATTCGTTCGGTCGATTCGATGAGCGAGCAGAACGAATTGCTTCGCCGACATGCGCTGGGCGACTTTCGAAAAATGCTGCATCAGATGTCGAAAAATCCCGCGATGCTGGTTTGGCTCGACGGAAACGCCAACAAAAAACGGCATCCCAACGAAAATTTCTCCCGTGAATTAATGGAGCTTTTCAGTCTGGGCGTCGGCAATTACACCGAAAAAGATATTCTGGAAGCGGCACGTGCTTTTACCGGTTGGCACACAAAAGACGACGAATTCTGGTTCGACAAAAACCAACACGATGAAGGTAAAAAATCCGTTTTCGGAAAGTCGGGAAACCTGAATGGAGGCGACATCGTCGACTTATGCCTGAAACAAAAGGCGTGTCCCGAATTCCTCGCTTTTAAGATCCTACGCGAATTCGTGATGGGTAAACCGGACCGAAAAACGATCGAGACTCTTGCAAAGTGTATTCGAAATCGCAACTACGCAATGAACTTCGTGATGAAGGAACTCTTTTCTTCGGAATTGTTTTTCGATTCCGCAAACCGGAACTCGATTATCAAAAGTCCGGTGCAGTTTTTAGTGGGAACGGTTCGTACCCTCGCGGGTTCGGTCAACCTTCGCGAACTGGCCGGTCTTTCTGCAAGGTTGGGCCAGGATTTGTTTCAGCCCCCCACTGTCAAGGGATGGGACGGCGGGCGATTGTGGATCAACGCCGCAAACCTGGTAATGCGGTTCAACTTTGCCAGCGATTACTGTCTGGGTTCGAAGAACGGGAAAATTTCCGACGAGTTTTTGTCGAAGATGGTGGAGGGTTCGCTCTCTGAAGCAGAAATTGTCACACGATTGGGGAATCTGCTCTTCGCTTCACCCATCGAGCAGAAAACTCGTGACAATCTGATCGCAGACTTCAAGGAGCAAAAATCGAATCGCATAGACAGTCTGCGTGGACTGTTACGCATGATGACCTCACTTCCCGAATATCAACTTTCCTAACCACATCGAAGGGAAAAATCTCATGTTTAGAAGATCGTTTCTCAAGCAGGCTGCGGGGGTCGGTATCGTTTCGCTAAGTGGAATCGCTCCTTCTTTTTTAACACGCGCGTTCGCAACCGATGTTCGCAACAGCCCGACCAAAGGTCGCATCCTCGTGCTCGTGCAAATGGCGGGAGGGAACGACGGATTGAACACTGTCATTCCTCACGGTGACGCCGAGTACTACAAGGCACGTCCGGGAATTGGAATTCCGAAACAGAATGTCCTCAAAATTGACGAGCATCTCGGGCTGAACCCGCAACTCGCTGGGTTGAAAGAACTGTATGACGAGGGAAGCCTCGCCATCGTTCAGGGTGTCGGTTACCCTAATCCCAACCGTTCACATTTTCGTTCGATGGATATCTGGGAGTCGGCAAACGTCAAGACAGACTCCATCGAAACCGGATGGTTGGGACGAGCGTTCGACGAAAAATTGAAGAACGCGAAATCTTCGGCAGAGATACCCGCATTGGCTGTGGGAATGGAACGAACGCCGTTATCTCTCGTCAGTCGCAAAACGGCGATACCGACGGTTCGCGATATCTCGTCGTTCAAACTGAAGAGAATGCAATCTGCCCAGCGCGAAAAAGTGTTCGATACGATATTCGCAAGTCGGCTTGCGTCAGAAACCGAGAACCCTGAACTGGCATTTTTGAAACAGACTTCGAAAACGTCACTGGTCGCAGCGCAGAAACTTCAGGAAGTCACTGCCAACTACAAACCGGCGGTCCCCTACCCCGCTCACCGTTTGGGGCAGCAGTTCAAAACTGTGGCACAACTCATCGCTGGGGAATTCAGCAGTCGATGTTACTTTTTATCGTTGGGCGGGTTCGATACGCACTCCAAACAGCAGGGAGCGCAGCAGGCGTTGTTGGGCGAACTTTCCACGGGTATTCACGCCTTTTTCGCTGACCTGAAAAAACACAAACTCCAGGACCGCGTTTTGCTGGCAACGTTTTCGGAATTCGGCAGAAGAGTCGGCGAAAACGCCAGCCTGGGAACGGACCACGGTGCGGCGGCTCCGATGTTTGTCGTTTCGCCCAACGGCAAAGGGGGGTTGATAGGCAAGCACCCAAGCCTGACAGACCTCACGCGGGGCGATTTGAAGCACCATACCGATTTCCGCTCGGTTTACGCCACCATTCTCGAAAAATGGATGGAAATTCCTAGCTCGAAAATCCTCGGTCAAAAATTCCCCATGATCGACTTCGTTTAGCTTTTACGAAAACTCCTGTCGAACGTGCTTCCACGTTTCAATCGCAATTAGAAACTGCGAAATCGCTCTGTGGACCCCCGCACGAGTTTCTGGGAAGACACTAAAAATCGATATCGTCGTCTGAGTCGTCGAGGTCGTCTTCTTCGTCCTCGTCTTCATCGTCGTCGTCAAATTCGTCGTCGTCGAATTCGTCGTCCTCAATGTCGTCGTCCTCAATGTCGTCGTCCTCAGCAGCAAAAAGCGAGTCGACCTCGCTTCGCTCGTCAGCAAACCCATCATCCTCGTCGAAACGAAAAGGTTCAGATTCGATCGAATGTCGAGATTCGCCGAAAAGATCCATTTCGGGTTCGATCCTATCTGCCGTCATGACCTGTTCCTCAAATAATGAATCGTCATAAACTTACCCACCCCGTATCGATGGCCTTCATCGAAAAAAGGTTCCAGGGTGGACATCTCCAGGAAATTCGATATCGAAAAGACGGAACATTTTGCTTCTCGAAGTCGAAAGACCTCTATTTCGACAACTGAGTATTAAAGTTTTTTCATTTTGTCAAGCGAATTTGGGAGAAGTTGAAAAAATTTGGAAAATTCCGTTTCAACCCCAATTCCGCAAAAATTTTGAGCATGAAATTTTCGACAGTTCCTGACTTTTTTCGTAAATTTCGCCAAGAATCTTCAGCTCGGTGTTTGCAGTTTTCAAGTTTTTCGAGATTCTGGAGGCATGGGCGATAGAGTGATTATTATCGGTGCTGGATTAAGCGGACTGTCAGCCGCTGCTGCGCTCACTCTACGCAATGTCCCCGTCACGATTCTCGAATCGCGATCCCGACTGGGGGGACGTGCCGGAGCGTTTTGGGACGATGCATCCCAATCCTGGGTCGATCACTGTCAGCATGTGGCTATGGGGTGTTGTACGAATTTTCTTCATTTCTGCAAGCTCTTCGGACTGGATCGACATCTCTTCATCGAGAAGACGCTTCATTTCGTCGATGCGAAGAACAGGTTCTCGCAACTTTCGTCATGTTGGCTTCCCGCACCGCTGCACCTGTGGCCGGGGTTCCGAAAGTTGCCGTTTTTAGATGCGTCCGATTCAAAAACATTCGGCAACGGTCTGAAAAAACTCGCAAGCCAACGTGAAGCCGAATTGAGCGAAAAACCGTTTTCCCTCTGGTTAAAAGAACAGAATCAACCACACCACGTCATCGAGAAATTCTGGAAAACGATACTGGTTTCTGCATTGAGTGAATCGATGGATCGCATCGACGTTCTCTCCGCCAGAAAAGTATTTGTCGATGGGTTCCTCGCCAACAAAAAGAGTTGGGAAATTCACATCCCGCGTCTCCCTCTTTCGGAATTTTACGGTGAATCGATTCCAAACCGAATTCGTGAAAATGGAGGGGAGATTCGTTTCAAGTCTCATGTCTCAAAGCTGATTGTCGAAAATGAAAGAGTCGTTCGCATCGAGTTGAAGAACGGGACGTCCGTTATGGGAGATCAATTCGTTCTCGCGGTGCCCCAACACAAAGCGGTCAAACTCATTCCCACGGAAGCCCGACAAAGTAAAACCCTTGCGCAGTTTCCCGAATGGGAAACGGCACCCATCAGTAGCGTGCATCTCTGGTTCGACCGACCGATCATGGAACAGACTCACGCGGTGTTCCTTGAACGACTTTGTCAGTGGATTTTCAATCGGTCGATTCTCAACTCTGCCTCAAATTCCACGTCCGATTCGAGTCACGGATATTATTACCAGATCGTCATCAGTGCCAGCAGGAATTTACAAGGATTTCCCGCCAAAGACACAATCGCAGCGGTTCTTGAAGAATTGAGTACAGTCTGGCCGGTCGTGAAAGAATCGAAACTGCGACACTCACGATTGATTACCGAACGAAAATCGGTCTTTTCTCCGTTACCCGGGATGGAAAAAAAACGTCCCCCGCAGCAAACTTCTGTCGAAAACCTCCAGGTGGCAGGCGATTGGACCAAAACCGGTTGGCCTTCGACGATGGAAAGTGCGGTGAAGAGCGGTTTTCTCGCGGCAGAAAATATTCTGGGACATCTCGGACGAGCGGAAACCATTGTTCAACCGGAATTGAAACGAAGTTTTCTTTCCCGAATATTGTTTGGTCTATAGAATGCCGAGAAAATTCTACGGTAGCAATTATGAAACGAATCATCGTGATCGTCAGTCTGCTCATCGCACTGACAACCGTGGGCACGCTGGGATTTCATTTTATCACAGGTACCGACTGGCTGGATTCGATTTATCAAACCATCATTTCGCTCACTACGGTCGGTTCGAGGGAACCGGTCGATCTGGATGACTCGGGAAAAATTTTTATTGTGACTTATCTTGTCCTCGGTTTGGGCATCTTCACTTACAGTGCATTTCAATTAGGTCAATGGATCGTCAGCGCACAGCTCCGTTCTCTTTTTGTAAGGCGTCGCATGGAAAAATCAATTCAAAAATTACAGAACCATTACATCGTCTGCGGATTAGGACGCATGGGCAGAACCATTTGCGAATACCTCGCAAAAAGACGCAAACCGTTCGTAGTGATCGAAAACGATGAAGATCGGTTGAAAGAAGTCTGTGAGCGTTTCGACTGGCTTTACATCCAGGGTGATGCGACCGACGACGCGGTGTTGGTTGAAGCAGGAATCAATCAAGCGCAATCACTGGCATCGGTCGTTTCTTCCGACGGCGATAATGTTTACGTCGTCCTTTCCGCCAGATTGCTCGCCGATAATTTACAAATCATCGTGCGCGCCAGTGACGAGAAAGCTGCACAAAAAATGGAACGAGCAGGGGCGAACCGTGTGATTAGTCCCTTCAGCACTGGCGCGGTGAAGATGGCTCGTTTCATGATTAGCCCGAACATCGAAGATTTTCTCGAAATTGCAGACGAACACGGTAACGAATTGGAATTGACCGAGTTCGTGATTACCGAATCCAATCCCTACATCGGCAAGGAACTCCAGCAAACCGACATGCGGTCCAAAGGCGTGATGGTGATTGGAATTCGACGGTCCGACGGCGAAAGGCTCATGCCACCGTCTGGTTCGGCACGCATTCGGCTCGGCGACAGTCTGTTTACTTTCGGTACGAAAGATGCCATCGGTTCGGTCGTGGAAGAAACCGGAGACGGGGTCGATACGGATTGAGATGTAGCGGAATTCGATTAAAATGTCGTTGGATTCGTAAGAATTCGGCAGTTAGGATGTCGAATCCGCAGCCTGCTGAAATTTCGAAACGTCAGCAACGGTTCAGCACTCAGGCTTTTCCAGTAGCGTTATTCGTTCGATGACAACTGCCGCAAAAGGTTTTCCCGCATCTCTGACATTCGTGTGCGATCTGCTGCATCGGGGTGGCAGTTTTTCATAGCCCAATCGAGTACGCCGATGGCCGCTTGACGATCTCCCGTTTCCACCAGGGCATCGGCCAGTTGATATTGTACCACAGCAAGTTGAGGCTGTTTTGAGGAAGCGTCCTGCCATAAAGCGAGACTGTTTTTCCAGACGGGTAAATGCGATTTTGCCATCGACACCAAAATCGCAATTGCAAGCAGAGGAGCCAAAATCTGTGCGCAGAATCGTAAGCCATGTTCGGAAATCATCTTCGTCGATCGATCGGTTCTGGCTCGCACGAATTCGAATAATCGATCCCAACCCAGAACAAGCATCGCAAAAAACGGAATCGATGGCATATACAAATACCGGTCGTTCATGAGTGTGGAGATTGGCAAGAGATTCAGCACCGGAAGCAGAAACAGAAGAAAACTTGCAGCGATCAGAAACAGCCACGGATAACGATCTCGCAGTTTCCAGATCGCTCCGCCGACTATCAACCACCCACAGACCGCCATGACGATCGTTGCCATAATCCCTGTCAATGGTGGATCGTACAACACGCTCAAATGACTCGGGAAGACCAACATCCCGATGTAACGCCAGAGAATGATTGCATCGATTCCCAGAAGATGAAGTTTTCCCAGTTCCATATGTTTGCGAATTCCACCATAAACGCTCGACTGTGCGTGGAGCGTGATAAAGATCAAACACACACAAAGAAACACTGGCACGAATTGTCTGACGACCGACTGAGCAGGGCGATCTTTGCGTATCTTCAGGTCGTATAAAAGCCATATTGGAGGGACAACAACGGCGATGGCTTTGCTGAGTAACGCCAGAAACAACAACGCGATCGCATAGCCTTCGTGACGTATCTCACGATTTTTCCTGAACCAGAAAATCGAACCGGCAAGAAGAAAAGTCGCGGCGAGCAAGCCTTTTCGCGAAGAAATCCAGGCGACTGATTCCAGTTGCACGGGATGTACCAAGAAGAGTGCCGCCGTCAACCAACCGACACGTCGTGAACCGCTCAATTGAAACAGCAGAGCATAAACCAGCACACCATTGAGAGCGTGCAATAAAATGTTCGTGAAGTGATATCCGCCAACGTTGTGTTTCCAGAAAGTGTAATCCAGCAGGAAGGAAAACATGGTGATCGGCGCATAATTTTTAACGGCAGGTTTTTTGGCAATGGAAATCAGGTTTTCGAAACTCCAGCGTTGCACGGTGGGGTTGTTCGTCACATACCAGGAATCGTCCCAGTTGACGAAATCGAAACTGATGGCAGGAAAATAAACGATCGCCACCAGCGACAACAGACCGAGAATGGCCAGTCGGTCACGAGCGTCTCCGGCATCCGGTTTGACTAAGGGGAGCTTCATTGTATTGCGTACCGATTTCAGATCCCCGGAATCTTCAAGATTCCGGGGATCTGGGGTGAATGGTTGAGGTCCACAAATATAGCTCAAAGCGAGAGCAAAAAATCGAC
>Ga0114931_10001644_pt1 | contig 28509 bp, 21 predicted proteins | sample 2SBtaG_FD_89579 | JGI IMG/M metagenome (GOLD analysis project Ga0114931, IMG submission 89579) | Deep subsurface microbial communities from Kolumbo volcano to uncover new lineages of life (NeLLi) - 2SBTROV14_V59a metaG | ecosystem: Environmental > Aquatic > Marine > Volcanic | place: Kolumbo... | reverse complement strand
CGCTCAATACTCAGATCAATACGCTCGAAACGCTGGTTGCCAGAGAAGTTCGAGATGCTGCTAGAAGTGCCTCGCGTTTTGAGGATACATCAGCTTACGGGACTCTCATCAGCAAGAAAACAGATCTAGAGGCAAAACTAAAGAACTATTTAACCCAATACCGAAGCAAACACCCAAAGGTGATCGCGACGCAGAACCAAATTGCTGAGGTTGAAAAGAGTTTGAAGAATTTAGCGTTGAACGCGAAGAGAAAGGAAACTCGCGCAACGGCATCCAGTGCTAATCGAATTGAAATTCAAAAGAGAGGGATTGAGCGCGAAAAGATGAAGTTAGAAGGTAATCTTAAGAGGGTTGAGCAACAGATTACTGGCAAGCAGCGAGAGATTGTTAGTACTGCCGGACAAATTGCTTCGATAGAAACAAGGATTAATTCTGTTCCCGGTGTGAAATTGCTTCTCGAATCAGTTAATTCTCAAATTTCGTCTGCAAAAGCTGCATATGATGAGCAGGTTAAGAACAGAAATAAATCTGATCTTATTGTTGACAGGGCGAAAAGTGCCCAAGGTGAAACCATTCGAGTCGTGGATGCGGCAAACCTTCCAAAGTCGCCTGTCGCCCCGAAAAGGGGACTTTTAACGATTTTTGGAGCCCTGCTTGGATCAGCAATCGGATTATTTTTAGCTGGAATTTTTGAGATACCGCGTTTGTTCAGAATACAGAATATTGAGGATGCAAAGCATTACACCGGTTTGCCGTTATTGGCATCGGTGCCGCCGCTTTTGACCGAGAATGAAGTGTCCTGGCAAGCACGTTCTTATTGGCTTAAGGTTTTGGCGGGAGTTGCTGTCGCCGTGGGTAGTATTCCGATAATTATTATGGTTTTACAAGCTTCGCGGGTGTTTGAACGCGTAGTTTCGTAATTAAAGAAATTTTTATACGAAGTATTAGGTAAGAAGTTACTAGGTTAGAAATAGAGGCAAAAAAATGTACAGAGAATTTTTTGGATTAGAAGACACACCATTTACGCTTACGCCGGATCCGCGGTTTATTGTGTTCACGCCGAGTTATAACGAAGTTTTGGCGAGTCTTTACTATGGTTTAGAAAACGCGAAAGGCTTGATTGTGTTGACTGGAGAAGTGGGCACAGGTAAAACGACGGCTTTGCGTTGGATCTTGCGAAGGCTCGATTCGAGCGTTCTCGCAGCGTATATTTTTAATCCAAGGCTTTCGATAGATGAGTTTTATCATCACGTAACACAGATGCTCGGAATCAAAGATTGGGATAATAAAGCCGAGCTTTTGATGCAGATGGGCAAAGTTCTGGAAGAACGCCATCGTCGGGGGTTGCGAACCGTATTGATTATTGATGAAGCTCATGAATTATCTGATTTTGTCTTAGAAGAAATTCGCCTTTTAATGAATTTTGAATCGGATAACGCAAAGCATTTGCAGATTGTTCTAACAGGACAACCGGAATTAAGAGACAAGTTGAATCAGCCGAATCTTCGCCAACTTAAGCAGCGCGTAGCTCTTCGTTGTAAGATGCACGCTCTGCCTACTTCGGAGGAAGTTGAACGATATATAACTGAAAGGCTTTTGATTGCCGGTTCGGATCAACCAAATATTTTTACCCCCGGTGCTATTGATTATATTTATCAATGTGCTGAAGGAATTCCGCGTCAAATTAATAATTTGTGTGATAACTCAATGCTTTCGTCTTATGCGGCTGGCGAACAGGTTGTTGGTAGAAAGATGATAGAAGAGGTTGCGGACAATCTCGATATGTTGCCTGCCAAGAAAGAAGTAATAGTAGCGGATAAGAAAATGGAAGAAATCGGATCCGCAAGGGTTTTAACACCTGAGGCAAGAGAAGAACTTTGGAAAAACCAATCACGGGTTAAACCAGTTGAGAAGAAGAGCGCGTTTAAGTCTGAGAAGCAAAAACCTGTGAGTCGTCCAAACGGCGCAAGTAAAATTCCTTTTGATGATTTAGACGATGAGATAAATCTTGAAATCGAGGAAGTCGGCGGCTTGTACTAAGTCGATAAAAACCTTGTTTTAATTGACTTAGTTTGAAAAATAAAGCCTGAAAACATTTTGAGGTTGAAAAAAGATGAGTATTCTAAAAGCATTAGAAAAAAAACAAATCGAAACACCGAAGAAAAAATCGGAGAAAAATAGTAAAGCCGATTCGGCAAAAAGAGCCAATGTAGTGCCATTTGAAAAGAACGGCGGGTCGAAAAATCGATCTTCTAAACTATTTAATGACGCTGATTTTAAGATTGGTGCTCCTGTTTCGGTGTCCAATGAGCAGTCTAATTCTCTAATCGGGACGGCACTCCCTGTATTAGAAATGGAAAATACTGCTGGGGCAACTTTGGACACCGTAGGTTCGACGCGCCCTGCTGAAAAACGCCTGCCTGAGTTTACTCAGTGGGATGTTGAAGCAGAGCGTGTCGAACCGCGACTTGTAGCGATTACAAGCCCTCATTCGAGCTATTGTGAAGAATATAGAAGCCTCAGAACCCATGTTCTGCACAAGAGTCAAAGACAAAAGCTACAATCCATTGTTATTGCGAGTGTGAACCCCTCTGAAGGGAAGAGTGTGACGGCACTCAATCTTTCATGGCTTCTAGCCCGGACAGATGGTGTAAAAGCCTTGGTTATTGATGCCGATCTGAGAATGCCTAGTCTTACTGATTATCTTGGAATCGAGACTGATCGTGGGCTTTCGCATATTCTCGATGGGGAAGTGTCTCTTCAAGAATCTATTGTGAAATTGGCTCCTTCTGGGCTGCATTTACTTCCAGGCGGGGAAGCTCGAGGTGACGTCGCGGAACAAATTTCGGGTCCGAAGTTTAAGGAAATTCTTCGCCAAGCGCGTGACATGTTTGATTTTGTGATAATTGATGCACCGCCGCTGGGTATTTTTACGGATGCTACGGTTTTGATCAATCATGCCGATGGAGCAATGCTAGTTGTTCGAGCTGGCAGGACGAAGTATAAATCCGTCGATCGTGCTTTGGAAGCACTTCCGAAAGACAGGATGCTTGGCGTAGTACTTAATCAAAGTGAGGATGTTTTAACCGAAAGCCAATACGGATACGGCTATTATAACAATCAGCGTTTATTGGAAAATGAGTGAAATAGACGCTTATGAAATAAATATAGATGAGTAGAACGAGGCTCAGCCCACGAGTAGTTTGGTTATTGCTAGCAGATACCGCGATGATTTACGGCGGAATAATGTTAGCTCTACATATTCGTTTAGGTTGGAGCGGAGCCGAATATCAGCTAAATGAAAAAAACGGCTGGTTAAAAATTGCCCTTGCTACGTTGGTTTGTTTAACAGTTCTCTACATATACGATTTATACGATTACATGGTAATTGCGAATCGAAGAGAACTTTTGCTGCGACTTGTGCAATCTCTGGGCATTGCCTGGGTTTTACTTGCAATGCTTTTCTATTTAGTACCCCAACTTTTAATTGGACGTGGAGTTTCGGTGATTTCGGTCGCGATAGTTTTAGGTTTACTTTTGGTATGGCGTATTTTGATCCACTCGTTAACCGGACATCCTGAGTTCGGAGAGAAAATTCTCATTCTCGGAACGGGAGAAGCCGCTAGGGAAATTGCTAAGGCGACCTGGAAGCGCAGAGATGCCGGTTTCAGAATTGCTGGATTTATTTCCGAAAATGGCGCAAAGCCAAACGAAAAAATTGGCAAAGCTACTGTCTTGGGCGGGGTAGAAGAACTTGAAACGATTACCAAAGAAGGCGATATCGATCGCATTGTGGTCGCCCTCAGAGAGCGGAGGGGAACTTTTCCTACGGAAGCTTTGCTTCAAATGGGGCTTGCGGGAGATGTAAGCATTGAAGAATGTGCATCGTTTTTTGAACGCGTTACGGGTAAGGTTCATGCAGGTATGCTTCGTCCATCTTGGCTGATTTTTGAGGGACGCGGTCGGGAATCAAAGCTGCATACACTTTTACGGAATGCGACGCATCGGTTGCTCGGTTTAATTGGTCTGGTTCTATCTTTTCCAATTGCGTTAGTTACGGCGATCCTCGTAAAGATAGATTCAAAAGGTCCTATTTTTTATCGGCAGGAAAGGGTAGGTAAAAATGGGCAAATTTTTGAGGTAATAAAGTTTCGTTCGATGAGAACGGATGCGGAGGAAAATGGTGAGCCGATTTGGGCGAGTGCTAATGATGAGCGTGTTACTCGTTTCGGAAAAATCATACGAAAGATTCGTGTGGATGAAATTCCCCAATTTTGGAATATAATTAAGGGCGAAATGAGTTTTGTCGGTCCGCGCCCCGAACGACCTCATTTTGTGGCAAAACTTACAGAGGATATCGTTTATTATGATCACAGGCATTTGGTCGCTCCCGGTTTAACAGGTTGGGCGCAGATCAAGTATCCTTATGGTTCTTCGGTAGAAGACGCAAAACAAAAGCTGCAATACGACTTGTTTTATATCAAGAATCAAACTTTAGTTCTCGATTTTATGATTGTTTTTGAAACCATAAAAACAATTTTGTTTGGGCGCGGCGGTAGATAGCGGAAATAATATGGATAAAGAGCATTAATACGTGTTTAATTGGGATGACAAATAGTGAGATATCCACTTTTTGGGATGGAGAAAGAATAGATGAAAGTAGCAAATATATATAAAAGCATAATATTGTGTCTTGTCTGTGGTTTGGCTTTTAGCGTGAGTATTGTCGCGCAGGGCGAAAGTCCGTCGAAGACGCCCGAAAAAGTTGCCAAGGTTGATAAGATTCCCGACCCGAAGGATTCTAAAACAGACCTCTCAAACAAAAAAGATAATTCAGATGACCAACGAGACACCAAAAAAGAAACGCCAAAGGAAGATGATAATGGCAAAAAAGTCTCAGCCTTTTACACAAATTATTTGGAAGAATATTTATTGGGACCTAAAGATTTAATCTCAATCGAAGTATTCGGACAATGTCCTGATTATTGCCGAAGAAGTGTAACTGTTCCGCCGACGGCAAGGATTTCTTATCCGCTTATTCGCGAAGGTATTTTGGTTGGCGGAAGAACGGTTGAGCAAGTTGCAGATGCCGTTACAAAGCAACTCAACGAGTTTATAATTGACCCAAAGGTTACCGTAACCCTTTTAAGAGCGGGTTCTGCTCATTACGCGGTTATGGGGAAGGTAGGTGTTCCAGGGGTTAGAGTGATGGACCGAAGAATTAGCATTAATGAAGCGATATTAGGCGCCGGAGGATTGGCAAAAGGCGCTAATAAGAAGAAGGTATTTATTGCCCGCTTTAATAGGAAAGGCTTTATGGAGCGCCGACAGGTAGATTTGGTGGGAATCGAAAGAGGCAAGGTTCAAACGATTTTCTTGCTACCGGGCGATCAGGTTTTTGTTGGGTCAAAAGGGTTTACATGGAGCAAACTCTTGGGCGTGATAGAGCGCGCAAGTGCAGCTCGAATCCTTTTCGGAAGCCCTTTTTAGATTGCATTGTTCTCTTTTTCAAGGCGCGGTCTTTCGACCGCCCTTTTAGTTTTTTTACATGAGATTTCTAAAAAATATTTTTGTAATTATCTTTGTTTGTGCCTCGTTTCAACAAATACAAGCAGGCTGGGAAAAACAAGATAGTAATACATTAGCCTGGCTGCGAACAGTTTTTTTTGTTGATGCTAAAGTGGGTTGGATTGGCGGCAGTAAAGGAACATTTTTATCAACGAAAGACGGGGGAAAAACATGGATTCGTGAAGGGAAATTTACGGATGATACGATTCGCGAGGTTTTCTTTCTCGACAGAAATAATGGCTGGCTTTTATTAGAACGAAGCATTTTCAGTTTAGGGTCAAACCCGCCATCATATTTGATGAAAACGACAAATGGCGGAAGAAACTGGGAGAAGATAGATTTTATTAACGCTCAAAGACAGAGGATCACGGGAATTTTCTTTTCCAAGAACGGTTTTGGATTGGCTGTAGGAGAAACCGGCGCACTATTTGGTTTAAAGGACGATAATCTTAACTGGAAAAAACTTTCCTCGCCAAGTCGATATTTAATCCTTGGTGGTGCATTTGTAAACGAATTACGAAGCGTAATCGTAGGCGGCGGCGGAACGATCTTTTTTACCGATGACGCGGGAGTTAGCTGGAATCGAGCGACTGTTTCCGGGAGATCAAGGTCAAAGTTAAATTCGGTGTTTTTTGTAAACAAGAGAGATGGCTGGACAGTCGGTTCAAATGGCAAGATTTATCAAACTTTCAATGGCGGAAAATTTTGGCGTGCGCAGTATTCGAATATTGAATCTGAGCTAACAGATGTGTCGTTTATTGACACTGCTGAAGGGTGGGCGATAGGGGATCAAGGAACGATTCTGCATACCAAAACTGCAGGTAATGTTTGGTATAGGGTTAATTCTCGGGATAAACATCGGCTCGAGAAGATTTTCTTTGTAGGGAAAAAAGGTTGGATTGTAGGCTTTGGCGGAACGGTACTTTCCTACGAGCCAGACGGGCGTAGAAGTAGGAACAGACCAACTTTCAGAACCCGTTAAGAAGTGTCGGCTTTACTTGACATATAAGGCATTATTTTCGTAGCATTGCAATTCGCTGTTGAATCGAAAAGCAGCGAGTTTTTTTGAAAATTTATTGATTTTAGGGCATATATGTCAATTGGTAGACAGCCTCCCTTACAAGGAGGAAGTTGTAGGTTCGAGTCCTTCTATGCCCACCAGAAATAAATTCAAATTTCGGAGTTCCAGTAAATATGTTGTTCTGAAATTTGAAATTGCTTCTAGCGTTGCGGAGTCGTAGTTCAGTTGGTTAGAACGCCAGCCTGTCACGTTGGAGGTCGCGGGTTCGAATCCCGTCGGCTCCGCCATTAATCTCTTTATTTTCAACAGTCTCCGAGCCGTCCTTATGGGCGGCTTTTTCGTTTTTATCCAATGTACCCCAATTTGTACCTCCGAGCTCTTCTGAGAGCTTTCCGGCAACCAATTTGGTCGTCTGGTTTTTAAAATCAGGCGAAAAATGTTTATACCTTTCCAGTTCCTCCGAACGGTGTCCGGTCATCTTCCGATTGATCGAATCGGCGACAGTCGAGGATTTGAAAGAGAAACATAAAGTTCCCCGTCTTCCTGAGAACCTTGAGGAGGATTTTGAGGATGATTCTGATGAAACTGAAAAAAAAACACTTGAAATTCCGGCAGAGTCAGAAAGTCTCTCCAATGAATTGCATGGTCCAAAACAGTTGCTGGAACTTGTTTCCGAACCGATAAATCAGGAAGAAGATATCAATGAATCAAGATCTTTTATTGCCGAACTTCAGGAGTCGGATAAGGAAGATGATTTGCAGGAAGCGAACGTCGCCGGTTTTTGATATTTCCACTAGTTATAAGGCATGAGGATGATAGTATATTGTGTAAGCTGTTTTCGAATGAACAAAATATAAGAATATCCTGCTTCAAAAAAAGTTACGGTAAGTCATATGTTTATTGTAAACGAATATAAAAATTCATAAAAATATCTGAAATTATAGGTCAATGGAAATAAATAGTGATGTAAACATACTCGGTAGTCTGCCGGATTTTAATCTGGTCAGCGTTTTTTATAAAGCCTTTATTCTCAATGAAGAGGGTTATGAACAGAGTAGCTCCTATACGAAGATCAAGACTGATAAATCGGTCAAGAGATTTGAAAAGGCGATCAGAGAAACATTTTTAAGATTTAAGAATTCCAGGCTACGGATTTTGATCGGCGAATCACTGGAAACGGACGGGATTTCCGATCAGACCAGACTGATACTTTTCTGGAATGCTTCATTTAATAATGAATTATTTGCTTATCTGAACACTGTGGTCTTCTTTCCGGCTTTTTATTCGGGACGTCTGATCATTAAACAGGACGAGGTGTCCGCCTGTCTGAAAGAACTGAGATTGACCAAAAAAAAACTGCAGGAATGGTCGGAAAGCACCCTCGAACTGACCGCTTCGAAATATCTGACTTTGCTGAAGAAGTTTACTTTGCTGGAAGGAAAAGCGAAAAAGTCGATTCGGTATCCGTATCTGAGTGATAAGCAGTTTATGCTGTTCGTTTACATAATGGCGGCGGTCGAAACGAAACCGAATCTGCTCGAAAGTTGCTGGCTTCTGTATTCTTTTCATGAAACGAAGGTTTTTACGGAGAGAATTCTGCAAAAAAAATTTACGAAATATATCTCCGTTACATTCAGCGGGAATAATTTGACCGTTACACCTTTAATTGACTACAAAGAAATTTATCATGCCAGTTTCTAAATCTGACAAGATCATCAGCGAATTAAAAACGCTGGTTGAATCCGACCGGCGTTCGCAGATACGACTTAATGCCAATGGTGGAAATGCGGTGTTGGTCGTCTGCGATCCGCCGACTGAAAAAGGTTTTATAGATTCTATTTATGAAAATCTTGACAAGACAAAATTTGAAATTATTGACTTAAATCAATTATTGTTGGAGTTTGTAAATGAAAATAAACAAGATATTGAAACTCTGTTTGATTTACTTCAAGGTTCGGTCAATCAGATCTTCAAAGCTCCGATCGGTGAAGAGAGCGACGACTATTTTAAGCAAATAATTGAAGCTGTTTCCGCATGCTATTCAATCTCAAAAATCCCTGTTCTGATAAATACGGGTTCTTTATATGGTGCCGGAATAGACAACATTCAAATTATGGAACACGAGATCGTAATGAACGCCTCTCAACCCCTGATTCTCCTATACCCAGCAACTCAGGACGGAGATTCATTAACATTTTTAGGTCAAAGACCGGCATCGAAATACAGATGTATGATTATTTCATAAAAACTGATTATGCAAATTAAAGACATTCTTACGATTGATCTCTCCGAAGATATAAAAAATGTAATTGATCTTGAAGATTTATCCGAGGCGGAAATCCAATCTGAAATCGAAAATTATATTGTTACAGACGGGTTGGCGAGAGAATATGTTGACTTTGTTTCAACATTCATTTCCAACATTTTGGAAACAGGTGTTTGGATTTCTGGGTTTTATGGGTCCGGCAAGTCTTACTTTGGCAAACTTCTAGGTTATATGCTTAGTAATACGAGCATTTCCGGCACTCCGGCACGGGAGAGGATTTTGCAAAGATTTACAGGGATTACTGACGAAGCATTGGTCAAGAATTCGATCTCTAAACTCAATACATACAATTGTCGTGTAGTTTTTCTCGATGTCGCTAAACAAGACACTTCTAAGGGGCTTGCTTTCACGCTTTTTAGAAACTTCTTAAAATCCATTAACCTCCCTGAAAATGAACACGGATTTTTGTTATTTGAACTGATGGTTGATGAAAAATTTAATGACATAAATGATTTCGTATTTCAGAAACTCAACAAAGACTGGAATGAACTCAAAAAAAGCCGTATCCAGTATGCCGGAGTTGCGAAAGAACTTTATCTTGCAAAAGACAAAACTGAGAGTGATTACAATAATTTTCTCACTACGCTCAGACGCGACAGCGATCAATTTAGTGCTTCAAAACTAAAGGATGAATTGAGTAATTATCTGCAAGTTGTAACAGATGAAAGAATTGCCTTTCTATTTGATGAAGCGAGCGAAGCGGTTAATCAAAAGAAAATTGATTTGCTCGAACTCGAAGGTTTGAGCGAATCTCTTTCAACACTTGGCGGAAAGGTTTGGACCATTGCAATTGCCCAGGAAAAACTTGACGAGGTGATCAATAATTCAAATGTCAGCGTCGCTCAACTTACAAAAGTTACCGATCGCTTTAAGACAAAGATTCATTTGGAAGCTACCGAGGTTGACACAATCATTCGCAGTCGGCTTCTCAAGAAAAATGAATCCGCCGTTGAAAGTTTGAAAAAACACTTTCAGAGCAATTCAGGCAAGATCGCCGATCATTCGACGCTTACGGGAATCGGCTTAAATAAGACGGAAGACGCGGATTCCTACACAACTTATTATCCTTTTTATAAAAATCAATTCGATCTGATGCAGAATTTTCTATTCGGCACAAAAGGTTATGCTTCAACCAAGGTGGCGGCTCGCGGAATGATTATCACGACCTATGAAATTCTGAAAAATGAACTTCAACAGGAAGAGATTTTCAATGTTGCCGCCGGTTGGCAGATCGCTAAGGAAGCCCAACCTCAGCCTTCTACGCAACTGATAAGTAGATTTGATAAAGCTGAAAGAACTCTGAAAGTAGAAAAACAAAAACTTTCAGGTCGCAGGCTTTTGGAAACAGTTAACTTTTTAAGGGAGTCAGAGTCAATCACATCTGTTTCAAATATTGTTAAATCTTTTATTAACGATCCGGATGATTTTCACAAGATTCAACCTGAAATCGAGAAAGCACTAAACTTACTCGTTGATGCAAAGGTTTTATTGTTCACAAATGGCGAATATCGAATAACTTCCGATATAGAACAGCGACTTCTGGATGAGATGAATCAGTTTTCGGTTCAGACTTTTGTTAAGAAAAATAATCTACAAATGTCGTTAAAGCATCTTCGGCAATAAAAACTTTAGCTAAGATCAATGACGATAGTATTCAGTATGATTTTTACATTACGACTGACAGCGATGATGAATTGACGACTCCTTCAATTAAGAAACTAAAGATAAAAGTAAAGGGTTTGTATAATCTCAGCGATGATCGAACTTCAGATATTGAAACTCTCAAAACTCAACATCAGAATGACAAGGATATAATTTGGGTTGTTCCCGATAATAGTTCATTTAAAGAAATTGATAAGCTGATTGACGATATAACAAAAATTGAATATTTGGAACAAAAATATCAAAGTCCGCGACCGGAAGAGAGTCCGATAATTCAAAATTTTAAGACAGCGAAATCTGAAAAAGAAAATCGGCTCAAACAACTTGTTGAACAATCCTTGCAAAACGGAGATGCAATTTATCTCTACAATACTTCTCAATTAGATAAGGAAAACTGGCAAACAATTCTGCAAACACAGCAACGACAGATTATCCAAAATCTTTATTTCAAAAGACTTGAGTCGCAATTAAGCGATGAAGTTGCTGGAAAAGTAATTAAAGAGGCAAATGATAAAAGACTCAAAACATATTTTGCCGGACCGGATTTTCAATTCTTTGATGTGGAAGGAAATTTTGTCGGAGAAAAGCTCAAGCCTGCCGAGGAGATTTTGTATTTGATCAGAAATACCTTCGTTGATGGCAAAACTTTGCAGGATGAACTGGAAATTCCGCCGACCGGATATACTTTCGGGACAGTAATTTCAACCATGGCGGCATTAATGCGGGGCGGAAAGTTAATTGCTAAATATGATGGTGAATTCAAACATTCTTGGGATGCCGATAAAGTTAGCACTATCTTTACCAACGCTACCCAGTTTCGCAAAGCGTCCTTCAAAGCTGTATTAAAATCTCTTTCGGCACAGCAGAAGAATGAAATTGTTACGACCTTGCAAGGGTTGGATCATGACACTCATACGGGAAACAAACTTGATTGGAACACTAATGATTTTGATCTCGGAAATGCTGTTCGTGAACTTGCCCAACGCTTTTGCGGCAAGGTTGACGATATGAAAATTCAGCACGAAGAATTTAATACTTTGTTTGCCGGTTTGGAAAAAGATAAAAACACTTTAAGCGAATTTATGGGAGCGGTCAGCGAAAATAATTATCTTGAAAAAGCCGACAATTTTCTCAGCAAAAAGGACGCTTATAGCTATGCGGTTACTGCCATCGAAAAGGCAGAAAAATTTGTTGGTAAAAACCTGCCCAAACTTCGGGAATGGAAACAGTTTGCCGATGGCGTGAATGATGAATTAATCAAATCCACCAAACCGAATGCCGAAATTTCCAAACTCTACAGCGAATTTCAGACGCAATATGGAACTGAGATCGTTAAGAACTTTGCGGAAATCCAGAAAACAGTTCAAAAGATCAAGGACGAATATTTCAGTTTAATGAAAAATGCCGCTGCAGATATGGCGGAGAAATACAGCCAATTGAAAATTGATGCAGAAAAATTGGTTGCGGAAATTTCCTTACTTCCCACCGGATTGAATGATGAGGCAGCGAGCAAGGCAAATGCGATCTCAAACTATGCCGAACAACGCACTAATTCAAACATTGTTCTTAAATGGGATGTGAAGGACACGGAAACGAAATTTACATATTCCGAGATTCTTTCGTTTATTGATCTTTACAGCAGTAAAAAGACCGATGTTGATATTTTAAAAGCGAGTCTGATTCGTGAAGCACCGACGAAAATAGAAAATATAGATGGCGAAACTACTCCGCAAATTCAGACGATTCAAACAAAATTGCCCGCAGCGAAAATGAAAGTCAGCGAATATCGCCAATGGCTTCAACAGGAATTGCAAAAAATTGCGGGTGCGAATAATGATGATGAAATTGAAGTAAGTAATTAGATTAGGAAGTCTTGATTGCTTTCTTTTTTAGTGCTGTTTCGTGTGTTTTGTGGACAGATTTTTTCTATCCACTAATTACACGAAAAAACACGAAAAAAAACGTAAATATCAAAAAAAGTTCTTGGAAAGTAATTAAAAAATTATGAAACTAGCCGACCACACCGATGTTATACGCCAACTTATTGATAAATCCTTTCGCAACCGTTTGGGGAGAATGGGGATTCAGGAAGAATCTAATGTGCCGATTGAGAGTATTCCTTACGAATATCACGAAGATCGCAAACGGATTGAAACTATTTTCGACACGCTGATCGAGGAGACTAATCACAAACGCGATGAAGCGTATGAAAAACTTGTCGAGGAATTTACGTTTACATTGTTTAATCGGTTGGCGGCTTTGAAGGTGATGGAAGCTCACACGTTGCATCCCGAAATTGTGACGCGGCGTTCACAGCATGGTGGGCGTTCTTTTGCACATTTGGCTTGGCTTGAGGAAAATCCCGACGGACGAAATGCGGAACAGGAGGGTTTGAATAAGTTTCTTGAAAATCAATTTGCAGGTCTTGCAAAGGACATCAATCTTTTCAGCCTCGAATATCCTTATCATCTGCTGCCGACGGCGATTGAGCTTAATCAGATCATCGAAGCGTTTAATGCGGTTGCGGAAGATAAAGATGTTGAAGAAAATATCTGGCAGAGCGACGATGTGATGGGCTGGCTTTATGAAAGCTACAACAATTACAAAAAGATCGCCCACAAGGCAAGCAAGGCAAAGACCGAATACAACAAGGTTTCGATTCAGAGTCAGGTTTATACGCCGCGTTGGGTGGTTAAGTTTTTGGTTGATAACAGCTTGGGCAAACTCTATCTGGAAATGTTTCCCGCGTCGGAGATCAAAAACAAATACCAGATCGCCAACGCTCCCGATGAGCAGATCAGAGAAGCGAAGCCTTTGACGGAAATTAAATTGATTGATCCGGCGTGCGGTTCGGCTAATTTTCTTTTATATGCCTTTGATCTATTTTACGATCTGTATCTTGACCAGATCGAAAACTACGGGGCGGATATGGACGAACGCGAAATTCCCGATCTGATTATTCAACACAATCTTTACGGCATAGATTTGGACGACCGTGCCGTGCAGATCGCTCAACTCGGACTTTATATCAAAGCAAAACGCCGCCGCCGCACCGCCCGCATCTCAAACTTTAATGTTGTTTCTTCCGACTTCTTTTTGCCCGGTTATTCGGAAGTAAAAGAACTTTTTGAAACGGACGTACCGCTTAAACCGGAACTTGAAAAGATCGTCAACGAACTTTGGACGGATCTGCAACAGGCTCATAAATTCGGTGCGTTACTTAGAATCGAAGAAAAATTCAATCTGGAATTGGAAAGCGTCATTGAAGAAGCGAAAGCGATGCCGCTGGCGGGGATGTATGAGGAAACGATCAGCGATTATTACAAATTCCGCTCAAACTTTTTCGACAAACTGCATTCAGCCGTTAAACAGCATAACAAAAAATTCGGTTCATCTTTCCTGAGCGTCAAAACAGCCGATGCGATCACATTTTTGGAATTGCTGACTCAAAAATATGATGTCTCGGTTGCCAATCCGCCTTATACATCTTCATCTGAATATGGAGTTGAATTAAGAGATTTTATTGAAGCAAACTATAAGGAAAGAATTAATTCGTATGAAAATCTGTACTCCAGTTTTTTTGTTCGATTGAGCGAACTCACGTCTGAAAATGGCTATTTGGCTATGATTACTCCACAAACATTTATGTTCATTTCCTCCTTTAAAGAAATTCGTAAATTTATATTGGAGAACTGCTACATAAATTTGTTTGTCCAATATGGATTCGGTGGGATTTTTAAAGAATCGGTTGATCCAGCATTTTACGTGATTCGCAAAGGCATAATAGAAGAACCATCGGTGTTTATTAAACTTGATCAAATATTTAATGATTCCAAAAATTTACTTTTGCAAGAAATTTTGAACTCATATCTTCAAGGAGAAATAGCGGAAGAACATGTTTATGAAGTATATCAAAGGAAGATGTTAGACATTCCAGACCAACCATTGATTTACTGGATTTCTGACCATTTTAGAGAAAAATTCAGTTCAGGTTTGCTTGATCAATATATGAGAGTTTGCCAAGGATTAGCTACCAGCGATAACTCAAGGTTTTTACGATTTCATTGGGAAATAGATCAGTCAAGAATAAATTCTAAATGGTTTTATTATGCAAAAGGTGGGAAATTCAACAAATGGCAAGGTAATCTTTGGTTAACGATAAACTGGGAGAACGATGGAAAAGAAGTTAAAGGATTAGCAAAATCTAGGTATGGATCGGTTACAAAAACGATCAAAAATATACCATATTATTTTAAAGAAGGAATTAGCTATTCAGCAAGTGGCAGAGGAGGTTATGCATTTAGATATCTTCCGAAAGGCTGTGTATTTGATGTAGGAGGATCATCAATTTTTTTGACTGGTAATTTTGATAATATCTATTATTCATTAGGACTGATGAATTCAAAACTAAGTTTCTTTATCGCTGACTGCTTAAATCCAACAGCAAACATTCAAGTTGGTGATATAAAGCGAATTCCGTTCGTTATTCCCGACAAAGAAAGCGAATCAAAGATTAGTTCATTAGCTGAAGAAAATGTTCATTTAACCGAACAAATAAATTCGCTTAAAATTGTTGAACCAAATTACAATAAATCGCCGATTTTATTTTTTCGGGATCAAAGCATCATAAACCGAGTTTCTTCACACCTCGATGATGAAAATGCTAAAAGCACTCTAATAATTCTAAATGAAGCAATTATTAATCGTTTAATTTTTGCGATATATGAACTTAATTCTATAGACAAACTACAAGTTAGTTTAAAGATGGGATCGCAATTAGGTGATTTACCTGTTTCAAAAGAAGCCAGAGACGCATTTCTTTCCTTGGATGAATTATTAAATCAAGAAATCAAAGAGTTTATACGTCAATTACCAATTGACGAGTTTGAAACACAATTTCAAGACTCTATCAAAAATAATTTTGCGACTCTATACAAATCTAATAGTGAGTTTGAAGAATTCTGCATTCGTCATCAGGTAAATCCGATCAATGTCTGGTATTGGTTTAAGCAAAGCAATGTTATTCCAAAGGCTCGTGCTAATGAAATTGCGTTGGAGTTTTTAGCCGATGTTTGCCGGACTGTTTTGATGGAAGACGCGGATGGCATCGCTCCGCTGGTCGGTTTGCCCGGCGAAACCGCTCTGCTCGATCGGCTTGAACAAAAATGTTTGTCGCTCGGTTTGAGTTCCGCCCAGTTTGCCCAGTTGGACGGTTTGCTCGGTCGCCCCGTCAAGGAATATCTGGAACATCATTTCTTTAAGAATTTGAGCGATCATCTCAATCTGTTTATGTATCTGCCGAAAACGCCGTTCATCTGGCATTTGAGCAGCGGCGAACTAAAAGGCTTTGAGGCGTATATCATCATCTACAAATGGACGCGGGATTCGCTTTACAGACTAAAAAGCAAATACATCAGCGACCGCACGGAAGCCTTAAACTACCGCCTCTCAAACCTCGCCGACAGCAACACCGCTCAGGCACAAATATCAAAAGAAACGATCACTCTGCAATTACAGGAGATCAAAGATTTCACCGCCAAAGTTGACGAACTGATCGCCGAAGACTACAACCCGAAACTGGACGACGGAGTAGGCAAAAACATCGCCCCTCTGCAAAATAAGGGAATGTTGAGAGCCGATGTATTGAGTGATAAGCAATTGGAGAAATATTTGAATGCGGATTGGTAGGAAATTTTCGTGTTATTTCGTGTGATTAGTGGATAAAAAAGATGACTGTCCACTAAAAACACTAAAAACACGAAAAGATAAAAAAATAGTTTTATTTAGTGCTGTTTCGTGTGATTAGTGGATAAAAAAGATGACTATCCACTAATCACGCTAAAAACACGAATTAAATCATTGAATAACTTTCGTGTTATTCGTGTAATTAGTGAATAAAAAAGATGACTGTCCACTAAAAACACTAAAAACACGAAAAGATAAAAAAATAGTTTTATTTCGTGCTGTTTGGTGTGATTAGTGGATAATAAAGATGATTGTCCACTAAATACACTAAAAACACGAATTAAATCATTGAATAACTTTCGTGTTATTTCGTGTGATTAGTGGATAAAAAAGATGACTGTCCACTAAAAACACTAAAAACACGAAAAGATAAAAAAATAGTTTTATTTAGTGCTGTTTGGTGTGATTAGTGGATAATAAAGATGATTGTCCACTAAATACACTAAAAACACGAATTAAATCATAGAAGAACTTTCGTGCTATTTCGTGTAATTAGTGGATAGAAAAATAATTGTCCACGAAATACACTAAATTACACGAAATAAAGAGTATTAAATTATATGGCTGAATTGATATATAAAGACGAAGCTTATGCCATAGTCGGTGCGGCTCAGGAAGTTTATTATCAACTCGGCACCGGTTTTCTCGAAGCGGTTTACCAGGAAGCAATGCAGGTTGAAATGTTACGCCGGCAAATTCCTTTTGAACCGCAGAAGCAGTTGTTTATCAATTATAAAGGCACGATTTTGAAAAAAGAATATTATGCCGATTTTGTCTGTCACGAAAAAATCATTGTCGAACTAAAAGCCGAAACCGCATTGTGCGGTCGCGATGTCTCCCAGCTTTTGAATTATCAGAAAGCCGCTAAAATGCGACTTGGATTATTATTCAACTTTGGCAGTGTCGGCAAACTCGAATGGAAAAGATATGTTATTTAATTTTCTTGTTTAGTGTCATTTAGTGTAATTCGTGGATAGTTAAAATTACTGTCCACTAATCACACGAAACAACACGAATAAAGCACGAAACCGGATTTATGACCGAAGAACAGCTAAATCAAATCATCGAAAAAGGCGAGGGCTTGAAGGTGGAATTCAAGGAAGCGAAGGATTCTGTGCCGAAAGCTATGTATGAATCGGTCGTCAGTTTTTCCAATACTGACGGCGGCACGATTTTGCTCGGAGTAGATGATGATGGAATTGTAACGGGAGTTGATCGGGCTTCATCGCTCCAGATGCAGAAAGATATTGTTTCAACATTGAACTCCAGAGATTGCATAAATCCGCCGTTATATGTTCAGCCGATAGAGGTCGAGCATTCCGACGGACTTGTTTTGGCAATCCAAATTCAGGCAAGCAGTCAGCTTCACGACCACGCGGGAAAGGTTTATATACGCGAAGTTGAAAGCGACATAGACATAACCGAAAACCAACAGAAGATAAGCGACATATACCTGCGAAAAAGAAACTTTTTCTCCGAAAGTCAGATTTACAAAGGTTTGAGAATTGAGGATTTTGACGAGAAATTATTTGAAAAGGCTCGTCGGCTTATCGGTAATTACAAAAGCGATCATCCGTGGCTGCTTGAGAGCAACGAGCAAATGATGAAAGATTCGAGTCTCTGGCGAAGAGATTTTGCGACAGATCAGGAAGGCTATACTTTAGCGGCGGCTTTGATATTTGGCAAAGATACGACGATTCAAAGCATTTTGTCCGCCTACAAAGTGGAAGCAATGGTGCGGATCGAAAATAAAGATCGTTGGGATGATCGGTTGACGCTTCGCACAAATTTGATTGATACATATTTGGGATTAAAACAGTTTATTGACAAACACTTGCCTGAGAAATTTTATATGGAAGGAGATCAACGAATTGATCTGCGGGACAAGATTTTCCGCGAAGTTATCGGCAATGCTATTGTTCACCGCGAATATTCAAGTGCTTTTTCAACCGATCTGATCATTACCGAAACGGAAGTTACCATTACCAATCCAAACAAACCGCTTTTTCACGGTCCGATTGACCCGAAAAGTTTTAACCCGTTTCCCAAGAATCCGAATATCCGCAAATTCTTTACTGCTTTTGGTTGGACTGATGAAATCGGTTCGGGCATTCGCAATACAAACAAATATCTGCCTTTCTATGTGTCTAATGCCAAACCGCTTTTTATTGAAGACGAAACTTTCAAAACCATAATACCTTTGCAATGGACAACACTCGGTGATTTTGCCTCAAACTTCCAAAAGTGGCTGGAATTGCCGGATGGAACTCTGCCGCATCTGCAAAAAGGATTAGCTTCGGTTGCTCTACCGGCAACGCTTTCTGATGCGACTTGGGAAGAGTTGATTTTGCATTTGGTATCAAGCTGGGGCAAAAAAGGTACCCAGCTTTCCGCTCTGCGGATGCCGGAAAATCAAGTCTTCCGGGAAGCCGAGATAAAAAAGGTACCCAGTTGGAAGGAAAAAGGTACCCAGCTTCTTCGAAAAAAAGTTTGGTATTTAATAAGCATTTTAAGCCTTGCCTCCGAGCCGGTGGGAACAGGCGAGTTAGTCGGATGGTTAGATTATAAAAACGAGAAGTATTTCAGGGATAACTACATTAAGCCATTAAGAAAATCGGGACTGATTACACTGACAAATCCTGAAAATCCAACTGATCCCGAAAATAAACAAGTAATTACCGAAGCGGGAAAAGCATTTCTTGCCGGAATATAAAAACGATGACAGATAATTGGTTTATACAAGATGTTGAAAGATTGCTCGCTCACCGCCAACGCATTGTGATCGTTGATCCGGCGGGAAAATGCGGGTTTTTGGTTTCTATGCTCAATGATAAAGGAATCACTGTGCTGGAAACCGACGGCGATCTGACCGAACACTATCAGCAAGTAAAGGAAGAATTATTCCTGCGTTATGAAGCGGAAACCGAACACGCGGACAAGCCAGTTGTTTTCCACGTTACACGCCCGCAGGATAAATTGAGTTTTTTGTTTGATTATTGTTTCACGCACGGTTGTCTTGATCTAACCAATCCGGGCGAATGGCTCAAGAAAAAACTTTTTACGCACACGGGATTACAAGTTAGTTTTGATAATCCGATGTTATTGACCGCTGCCAAACTCGGAGTAGGTAAAGATTTGGCGTGGTGGAAAAAAGTTCTGCAAAATCTCGAAGACCTAGTAAATCTCGAAGATGAGTTATTGCCGTTTTTGGACAAACCCGAAAGCTATTTAAGAGAATTAGATTCGGATGTCAGAAGATTATTTGAAGAAAAGATTTTTGAACTTCTCGGTCAACCGTTTATGGCAAAACCTGCCAAAACACTGGCAGAAGAAGTTGCGAAAAGATTATTCGACGGTCTGATTAATAACGAAGTTCATCCGACTTTGATTCACCTTTATTACCGTTGGGCAGACAGCGAAACTTTCCGACCTTCTCTGGAAAGATATATCCAGCAATATGATCTGAGCAATGTCAGCAACCCCTGGAAAGCTCATCCCGATCATTGTTTTAAGGAATTAGACAACATTGCCCTTCGCCAACTTACTGAAAATCTGCGTGATGAAAGCTATGTTGCCGAAAAACTCGCAAAGATCAAAACGCGGGTTCAATCGGGAAAAGCAAAATCATTCGTTCCGTCTTGGTGGCAAAACATTTTGACTCTGATGGAATTTGATTCTAAACCGCTTTCAACGTGCAATAATTTGGATGCGGTGATTGATTTTTATACAAAACATTTTGCTCCGGTTGATCGGGCGATCAGATACTTATATATGAATTTTCTGCACGATGAAAATATCATCCGACCTTTGCAGGAACATTACGAAAACTTAAATCACGAACTTCTTGGAAGTTGGTTCGATCATTCGACCGAATACAAATCCGATCAACAAGGCTATTTAGTAAATTTATTCAAGACTGCAAAACCAAAAACTGCTGTTATTGTCGGCGACGGAATAAGTTATGAAATTGCAAATTACGTGGCTTCCGAACTGAAATCTCAATGCGTTGTTGATACGCAGGTAATGCTCGCCGATATGCCTTCGGAAACCGAACATAATATGAGTGCGATGTATGTCGGCAATAATGAAGTTCTGGCAAAAAAGAAGGATAGAGAAAAACGTCTGTCTGAAATAACCGGCAAGAAAATAGAATATCTTGATCTTGAAAAGCTGAACCGCACGGTTGACAGCGATTATTTAGTTTTAAGTTATAAAGACATAGATGATGTCGGCGAAAAACTTCAGCATAATGCAATCAAGTTTTTTGCCGAAATGGAAAAGGTCTTAAAGGAAAAGATCGCATTGCTTTTGAATATGGGCTACAGCGAAATATATCTTATTACAGATCACGGCTTTGTACTGACCGGATTATTGGATGAATCGGATAAAATAGAAGCCAATGCCGTCGGCAAAAATGCCGTCGTCGAAAGATATTTCCGAACGGTAGAAAAACAGTCGAACCCAAGCCTATTTGAATTTCAAAGAAATTACGGCGAATATAAATATGTCTATGCCGCAAGATCGCACAGACCTTTTAAATCACGGGGAGTTTATGGCTTTTCACACGGCGGATTTACTCCGCAGGAAATTATCATTCCGAAATTTACGTTCAGCAAAGTTCAATCTCCGTCGTCAGGTTTGAAGGTCGAGATCAGCAACAAAAATGATTTAGGCGAAATAACGGGCGAACAATTTGCGATAAAGTTAAAGGCGGATGATGTCGCTTCGGATCTATTCTCGGTGGAGAGAAAGGTGCAGATTTTGTTATATGCGGGCGGAGCAAATTATCAGAGCAGCAGCATACTCACAATTAAACCGGACGATATTAAATCGTTTGATTTCTCGTTTGAGAAACATAAGGAAATCGAGGCAGTTTTGATTGATGCCGATACAAAAGAGCAAATTGATAAAGTAATTGTAAAACAAACGGATCTCCGCGATCTGGGAGGTCTTTTATAAATATGATCGTATTGGATGAATTAGACAAAAAAGCGTTAGAACATTTTCGGGGTTTTGTTGTAAAAAAAGACCTTGTTGGAATAATCAAAGGCGGAGCAAATGTTCCGGCGTTTGTTCTCGAATATCTGCTTGCAAACACTTGCAGCACAGAGGACGAAGACAAAATAAATGAGGGAATTGAAAACGTCAAGAAAATTCTCCGCGATCATTATGTCAATCCCGAAGAAAGCAGTCTGATTCAATCAAAGTTGAGAGAAAAGGGACGCTACAAGATCATTGACAAAGTTTCAGTTGATCTCGATCCGCAACGCGACCGCTACTGGGCAACAGTTAGCAATAGCAATATGCGGAAATGCAATATCAGCGATGAACTTGTAAAAAAACATGAGAAAATTCTCCTCGGTGGAATCTGGGCAATTATCGAAATGGAATATGATCCGATGATAACAATCGGCAGCACGGTTTTTCCGTTTGTTGTGCATGATATTAAGCCGATTCAACTTTCGAGTTTTAATAACGACAAGATAATTGAAAAAAGAAAAGAATTTACAAAGGAAGAATGGAAAACGCTGCTGTTGAGAAGTGCCGGATATGAACCGGAAAGCGAAGGTTTCGATGAGCGAAAACTGAATCTTTTGTTATCACGTCTGATACCTTTGGTTGAAGCGAATTTTAATATGGTCGAACTCGGTCCGCGTTCTTCCGGTAAATCTTATGTTTATAAAGAGCTAACTCCTTACGCAATCTTGATCTCTGGTGGACAAGGTACGGTTGCGAAACTATTTGTAAATAATACGACTGGAAGAGTCGGAGCAGTCGGCGAATGGGATGCGATCTGTTTTGACGAAAGTACCGATAAATTATTTAAAGATAGGGATGCGATTCCCTTAATGAAAGATTACATGGAATCCGATTCATTTTCCCGTGCCGGAAAAGGCGGAGAAATCACCGGACAAGCTTCGATCATCTTAAACGGAAACATCAATCAACCAGTTGAAACGGTTCTGCAAACTTCACATCTTTTTAGTCCGCTTTCGGACGAAATAAATTTTGATACGGCATTCTTAGACAGAATCAATTTCTATCTGCCGGGTTGGGAAATCAGCAAGTTCAGCCCGAAAAACTTTACAAATCATTTTGGCTTTTCAACCGATTTCTTTTCGGAGACCCTCAAAGCCCAACGAAAATCTTCTTATACAGATGCGTTGGATAAATTTTTCACACTCGGTTCTCACATCAAACAAAGAGATTCCAGATCCGTCCGACGAACTGTTTCGGCTTTTATAAAACTTCTACATCCTGACGGCAGTTACACAAAAGAAGACATCCGAGAATACTTAGTTTTCGCAATGGAAATGCGTCGCCGCGTCAAAGAGCAATTAAAACGAATCGGCGGAATGGAATTTTGGGATACAAATTTTTCCTACATTGATAAAGAAACGCAGGAAGAAAATTTCGTCGGTCTGCCGGAAGAAAGAGGTTCAGCACTAATTGAAAGCAATCCGCTCTCACCGGGAACTTGTTACACGGGAACGAGCGACAGCGAAAATGTTTCATTAGTAAAAGTTGAGGTTGTCGCTCTGAAAGGCTCAGGCAAATTAAACATAACCGGAACAAGTTCTCAGAGAGTTAAGGAAAACATAAAAAACACTTATAATTACCTACGTGCAAACGAAAAAGAAATCCTTAATGAGCAACACTCACTTAGTAATTTTGACTTAAATATCCAAATCAGCAATTTACTCGGTGCATATATGAGCGGCGGGATCGGTGCGGCAGTTTACGTATCTATCATCTCATCAATCTACAAAAAAAATCTAAAGCCGGGATTAGCTGTTCTCGGAAATATCTCTATCGGTGGAGCAATCGAAAGAGCTTCAAATTTTGCGGATAAGGTCACACTGCTTTCAGAAAACGGAGCAAAAACGGTTCTTGTCCCGATCGAAAACGTTAATGAAATTTCAACTCTGCCGGCAAGTATTTTAGGCAAAACGGATGTTCCTTTCTATAGCGAAGCCCAGATGCTTCTACAGAAATCTATGCTCAATGAATAATTATGAAAAAAGAGAGTAATCTGTAAATTAAATTAAGCTGACAAATTATTGTGTTAGCGGAGTTATTTTGATTTTAACTAATTAGCCGCGATTTTTTCTAATGGATTCAACTTCAAATTTAAACTTGAAGATGAAGAAGTTGAATTGGGCGATATTGTTCCATACTGGATTTACATAGTTCCTGACTTGGTTGATAACAAATTAACGAACATAGTGCTGTCTTTGAGCGACGATTCAAAGAAACATCTATTGAAGTTTAAGGAAATCGAGCCAGAATTACTCTTGTCTCTCCGAAAACTATCATCAGTAGAAATTCATAATATACTTGACGAGTCAATTAAAAGGTATTGTAAAACAAAAAAGACGGAATTGTTACAATTGAAGGCTCAGAAAATAAACGAAGATACAAACTGATTTCTCACGAAATAGCAGTTTCTCCGAATGTCAGGGAAGAAAAAAGAGAAGTCAAAGAAACAGCCTTGATTCTGGGGTTTCCTATAAAGGATTTGAGCGTGAAAATAGCTTAATGTGCAACACCCTTGAACACTGAATTCAAGGGTGTTAAGTTTTTAGCGTAAGCAATAAATCTTTTTTCAATAAGAATTCGAGTGGAGAGATATATGTCTAAATTCGCGTATCGCTGTTTTTACCTCCTAAATTTTGTCTTGTTTGTTTTTTCACCGAGTGTTTTTGGACAAGTAGATAGTTCTAAAATATCGGGCAAGCGGGTTGGACGCGTTGTTGTGCGTAACGCCATCGTCGTTGATGGGAACGGTAAACCTGCTTCGGGTCCCAAGGACATTGTAATCGTCAATGACAAGATCGCAAAAATTGTTGGAATCAACCCAGCCGTAAAACCCGGCATCGGAAAACGCCCTGCTATAGGTGACGTCGAAATCGATGCGACCGGAAAATATGTGATGCCGGGTCTAATTAATTTGCACGGTCACACACAGGATCAACGCGCAGGTATTCCGCAACCGGTTGAATATTGCACAAAGTTATGGCTTGCCAGCGGGATAACGACCGTTAGAGATGTAGGTGCTTCAAAAAAGACTTTGGTTTGGCGAGATAAAAGTGCGAAAAATGAGATGGTTGCGCCACGCATATTTGCTTACGGCGTTTTTAATGCGAGTCCTAATTTAAGGAATGTAGCGGAAGCTCGCGCTCGGGTTCGTGAAATAAAACAAGCGGGTTATGACGGAATAAAGCTCTTTGGTGTTGACCGAGATATTATGGGCGCAATGCTTGATGAAGCTCATAAAGTGGGTTTACGGGTTGCTCATCATACGGGCGTTGAGGAAACAAATGCGTGGGACGATATAAAATTTGGGACGACAAGTATCGAACATTGGTATGGAATTCCAGGTGCTGCAATTGCTAACGGCAGGCAAAATTATCCTCCTTCTTATAATTACAGCGACGAGGTTGATCGGTTTCGTTATGCTGGAAGGCTTTGGCGTGAAGCGGATTGGGGACGCCTGATGAAAGTTTTTGACGGTATGATAAAGGCAAACGTCGCGTGGAATCCTACGCTTGATATTTACGAAGCCTCACGCGATTTACAGCGTGCACAAACGAACCCCGCTTTCGCCGAATACTTGCATCCGACTCTTGAAAATTTCTTTACTCCTGACCCCAAACATCACGGTTCGTATTTTATCGGTTGGACATCTACTGACGAAACTTTTTGGAAAGAAAATTACCGGATTTGGATGCGTGCCCTACGGGAATTTGAAAAACGCGGCGGGATAATTGGAGTAGGCGAGGATGCCGGCTTCATTTATCAAATGTATGGTTTTGGACTCATACGCGAGCTCGAATTGCATCAAGAAGCCGGCTTTCACCCATTAAAGGTAATCGAACACGCGACGGGAAACAATGCAAAAATTCTTGGAAAAGAGGATATTCTCGGACGCATTCGAGTTGGGTTTAAAGCGGATTTGCTGGTAGTAAACGGAAATCCATTGGAAAACTTCAAAGTTTTATACCCGACCGGAATCGAGGAGATTCGTGACGGGAAAATTGTAAAAACGGGCGGCATCGAATGGACAATCAAAGACGGTATTCCTTTTCACGCACCGACATTAGCCGCTGAGGTCCGTGAACTTGTTTCCAACGCAAGACGGGCAAGGAATAGAAAAGCGAAATAATTTATTGGTGGAGGCGGGTTTATAAATGACCCGCAAAGTATTCATTCACATTTTCGCGATAATGAGGGCTTAATTTTAGCTCAGTACCGTTTTTTAAGATCACCTTGTAATTTCCTCGAAACCACGGCTGCATTTCTTGTACAAAATCCAAATTTACAATCGCAGAACGCCCAATTCTTTGGAATTTCTGTGGATTAAGCCTTTCTGCAAGTCGGCTAATTGCTTCTCTGAAGAGATGTTTTTCCCGGGGAGTGTGCATAAACACATAATTCCCCTCTGCTTCAATCCAAAGAATTTCCTCAGATTTAAGAAAAAACACGCGTCCTCTCTTTTTTATTATAAAACGCTCGATAAATTTTTCGGAGGTCTTATTCTCCGACAAAAATTCGCGAAGCTGTTCATTAATCGAACTGGTATTCTGACGCCGAATTTGCTGTATGCCCCGTTCAAGAGCCTGATCAAAGCGTTCCTGATTGTATGGTTTTAAAAGGTAATCGCAAGCATTAACCTCAAAAGCGCGTATGGCATACTCGTCATAAGCCGTAACGAAAATGATCGCGGGTTGCTTTTCGTTCTCAATTTGTTTAAGAACACCGAAACCGTCAATCTTTGGAATTTGAATATCCAAAAAAATCAAATCAGGATTTAGAGACAGCGTTTTAGCAATCGCCTCTTCACCGTTTTCACATTCTCCGACAATTTTAATATCGTGATGAATAGTAAGCATCTGATACACCATTTTTCGTCCAAGGGGTTCATCATCAACTATTAAAATTTTGATGTTACTTCTTTCTGGGGACATCAACCAACCTCCTTAACTGCACGCTTTCTTTTCAGCGGGAGACATAAGGTTACGAGGAGTCCACTTCCATTTTCATTTCGGCTCCCAAAATCGAACCGAAAATTTTCACCGTAAGACTGCCGCAACCGTGCTTGGGTATTTGATAAACCGACACCACTTGAAAAAATATTGTCCTTATCCTTGATTCCCGATCCGCTGTCTTCAATTTCTACTTTTAACCAATCGCTTGTGCTAGCGGCTGTAATGTCGATTTTCCCCGGAGTAGTTTGCGGAGTTATGCCATGTTGAATAGCATTTTCCACGATTGGCTGCAAAATCAAGTTTGGAATCTGATAATCAAGTACATCAGACGAGATTTTTATATTTGTCGAAAGACGATTTCCAAAGCGAATCTTTTGTATGTCCAAATAGCACTTGAGCATATCGATTTCCCTTTCAAGGGGTATTTCCTGTGCACCTGCGTTGTCAAGAGTCATACGCAGAAAATCACCCAAACACACAGTCATTTCCTGTGCAGTTTTCGGGTTTTCAATTTGTAATGCCACTATGGAATTTAAAACATTAAAAAGAAAATGGGGTTGCAATTGCATCCTTAACGCTCGTAATTCCGCTTTCGATAATTGTGCTTCGAGTTGCGAAGAGCGCAACTCCTCATCCCGGTATTGTTTGTAATAATTTTTTGCTTGTCCGAAGGTTAGTACAAGAAGGTAAAAGATAAGAGCGGTTATAAAATCCGTTATCAAAAAGAAAAATTTGTCAGGTAGCCAACTGAGTAGGTCAGTCAAGCCCTCAAAAAATAAAATGTAGAAAAGGATTGGAGAAAAAGTTTTTGCGACCGCAACAAGAAGACCGAGCACTAAAAATGAAGGTAGTGACTTTCGCCATGTTTTTCGGTTAATAGGAAAACGACTACTAAGCCATAAAACAAGAGGGATAAAAGCAATCCAGATCAGCCAGCCGCTAACATCCCATCTCACTATATCGTAGAATTTACCGTAAAGTCTTCCATTAATATACGTGCTTGCAAATGATCTAAATCCATCAATAAAACCCAAAGCCAGACAACCCATAATCAACGCAAAGACTTGAATTGCACGGTTTTGATGCAAATTTTTCAGTGTTTTGGTTCGAGGGCTTTGCTTTATATTTTTTGCCATCAATCTATTTTTGAATGCGTCGCTGTATTACCCGTATTTCGATTTTTTGTGCATCGATATTTTTTAAGTTCCGAATCGGATTCCCTAAAAGAACCGGAAAATTAAATTCATATCCTTCTTTTAGTTTGCCAGGTTTCCTATTTGGAGAAGTAGTTTGTGAGGAACCTCTGTCCACATTTTTAAAAAGCTCAAGATATGAAAATATATCCAACTTTGCCAAAAACTTCGCTAAATGAAGTATCATTATACATGTCGGAGCCGCCCGACAAATTACGCCGCTACTTTCAAATGTTTTTAAGTTGTGTTCAATGGCATTAACCAATTGCTTGTATTTGGAATTCTTAGTTCTCACTACCAAACGTAAAGCATCCAGGTCCACGATCGTTAAGGATCTGTCACCTTTAGAACGCGTTTCAGTGAAATACCGACCGGATACTTTAGATTTTGTTTCTCTATATTTGTAATTATTTCATTTGATTGAGTTTATTGAATAACTCTCACTATTAAATTGTATGAGGGTTTTTAGTGCCTGCGATTTAGTCCAACTTGGAGATTTTGGCTTCCATTCGAAGCTGAACAAGTTATTTCGTATCTGTTTGCGCGTAACTACACCTCTTACTACATTTTTGTGTTTCCCTTGATCAATCACAAATGAACCTTCAAAATCAGTGGTGTCAGGTGTTTGAACGGGAAGTCCAGGGTCAAATCTTATATGCATTTCTTGAGATCGGCTAGTCATTCTCAGCGAAGACAGATTGTAACCTTGGGAATTAACATTAAGTACCATTCTAATGCGATAATTGTTTTTTGCGGAATAAGGGGGGACTTCATCAATAACCAATTTGTCGTTGACGTTCGAAACGATTCGAAAATTGCGTTTATATCCGCGCTTGTTAACTAGAACCCAATTCTCTCCCTTATTTAATTTTGAGGGTTGTGAAAGGATCTTCCAGCTTTCTGTGCCGAAACGCAGAGCACCAATATGACGTCCCACAGTGAAAGCACCATGATAGGCATAGAAGTAGGGTGGGTAGCTAATTTCAGGTCTGGGCTGCGCCTTTG
>Ga0114931_10001643_pt1 | contig 28509 bp, 26 predicted proteins | sample 2SBtaG_FD_89579 | JGI IMG/M metagenome (GOLD analysis project Ga0114931, IMG submission 89579) | Deep subsurface microbial communities from Kolumbo volcano to uncover new lineages of life (NeLLi) - 2SBTROV14_V59a metaG | ecosystem: Environmental > Aquatic > Marine > Volcanic | place: Kolumbo... | reverse complement strand
AGGCTGCCGTTGGCCGTGCGCGCGGGCCTCACGCCGGTCGTCCACGCGATCGGGGATGCGGCCAACCGGGCCGTGCTCGATGCGCTCGAGAGGACCGCGCCCGCGTGGCGGGCGGCCGGCCTGCGGCCGCGCATCGAGCACGCCCAGCACGTCCACCCCGACGATCTCCCGCGCTTCGCCTCGCTCGGGGTGACGGCGTCGGCGCAGCCGTTGCACCTGACGTTCGACGTCCCCACCATCCGGCGCATGCTGCCCGACCGGACGGACCGCGCCTACGCCTTCGCTACGCTGCTGGCGACCGGGGCGACGCTCGCGTTCGGCTCGGACACGCCCGTTGCCGAGCCCGACGTGATCCTGGGCCTGCGTGCGGCGACAGGGCGGCGCGGCACGGACCACACGGTGCTCGGCGCCGGCGAGCGGCTCACGGTCGAGCAGGCGCTCGGAGCCTACACGCTGGGCGCCGCGCGCGCCATCGGTCGTGAGGGCCGTTCCGGTCGCGTGGCGCCCGGTTTCGACGCCGACCTCGTGGTCCTGTCCCACGACCCCACCCGCACGCTCGACGATCTCGCCGTGGTGGCCACCTTGAAGGGGGGCGCCGTCACGTACGGGGAGGATGCCCTGTCCTGATCGGGCCCGTCGACCCGGGCCGACGCGACGTGCTCAGCCCGGACCGTACACCTGCAGCTCGCGCACGCGCCCCCGTGCGCTACGCCCGGCGAGGAACGCCGCGGCCGCCGCGAGCTCGTCGGGATCGATCCAGCCGGTGCGATCGGCCGTGGGCATCGAGGCGCGGTTGGCGGGGGTGTCCACCGTGCCCATGGGCACCAGCAGAGCGACGCCGACACCCTTCGGTTCCACCTCGGCGCGCACGCTCCGGAGATACCCCGCCAGGGCGGACTTCGCGGCCCCGTAGGCAGGCATCCGGGCGCTGCCCCGCACCACGGGTGCCGCGGCGATCCCCATCACGAAGCCGCTGCCGCGCTCGAGCATCGCCGGCAACACGGCGCGCGTGGCGTGCACGGCGGACCGCAGGTTGAGGTCGAGCTGGCGTTCCAGCTCGGCGTCGTCGAGGTCGACCGCCGACTGCATGCTGAAGCCCCCCACCACGTTGAGCAGGGCGTCGATGCGGCCGCGGCGCTCCAGGGCGGTTCCCACCGCCGCAGCGGCGTCCTCGCTCGAGGTCAGGTCCACGCCGAGCACGAGCGCGTCCGGGAACGCGTCGCGCACCTTCGCGAGGTTGTGGGGGCGCTCCAGCAGCGTGAGGCGCCAGCCGCCAGCGGCGAAACGCCGGGCCATGCGGGAGCCGATGCCGCCGGCGGCGCCCGTGATCAACGCGACGCGGGAAGGATCGATCGAAGGCCGCTCGTTCATCGCAGGGCCTCCCTTCGCGGCCCAGTCTAGCGACGGGCGTTCGCGACGCGTGTCGGTCGGGGTCAGGGGAACCGGTACGGCGACCGCGATGCGGGACGCTATACTCCCGTATGCCCGGCACCATGGACGTCTCGCTGGACGCGCTGCTGACCCGCGCGCGCCGCGCCAGCCGGTCGTTGGCCGCGGCCGACCGCGACGCCGCTCTCGAGGCGATCGCGCGGGCGCTCGAGGACCACGTGGAGCCCATCCTGGAGGCGAACGCGCGCGACGTGGCGGCGGAGCGCGCGCGCGGAACGCCGGCCTCCCGTGTCGACCGCCTGACCCTCGACGAGGCGCGCCTGGCCGACATGGCGCGCGGGTGCCGGCAGGTCGCCGAGCTGCCCGACCCCCTCGGCCGCGTGCTCGACGGCTGGCGACTCCCGAACGGCCTGCGTGTGCGCAAGGTGAGCGTGCCGTTCGGCGTGATCGGCATGATCTACGAGTCGCGGCCCAACGTCACCGTCGACGCCGCCGTACTGGCCCTCAAGGCCGGCAGCGCCGCCGTGTTGCGAGGATCGTCCAATGCACTTGCCAGCAACCGCGCCCTCAGCGGGGTGATGCGCACGGCCGTAGCCGGTGCGGGCCTGCCCGCCGACGCGCTGCAGCTCGTGGACTCGCCCGACCGGTCGTTGGTGACCGAGCTCCTGGAGGCGCGCGGGAAGGTCGACCTGGTCATCCCGCGGGGCGGCGCCGGCCTCATCCGCCACGTCGTAGAGAACGCGCGCGTGCCCGTCATCGAGACCGGTGTCGGGAACTGCCACGTCTACGTGCACGCCAGCGCCGATCTCGACGCGGCCGCAGCCATCGTCCTCAACGCCAAGGTGCAGCGGCCGGGCGTCTGCAACGCGGCCGAGACCCTGCTCGTCGATGCCGCGGTCGCCGAGCGCTTCCTCCCCGCCGTCCTGGCGCTCCTGGCGGCGTCCGGAGTGGCGCTCGTCGGGTGCGAACGCACCCGCGCGCTCGTCGACGACGTGGGGGAGGCCACCGAGGAGGACTGGGCCACCGAGTTCCTCGACCTCGAGCTCGCGGTGCGCGTCGTCGACGGACCCGACGACGCACTCGAGCACATCGCCCGCTACGGCACGCAACACAGCGAGGCCATCGTGGCCAACGACCTGGGTGTGGCGGAACGCTTCCGCAACGAGGTGGACGCCGCCGCGGTCTACGTCAACGCCTCCACCCGTTTCACCGACGGGTTCGCGTTCGGGTTCGGCGCGGAGATCGGGATCAGCACGCAGAAGCTGCACGCGCGCGGGCCCATGGGGCTGGCCGAGATCGTGACCTACAAGTATCTCGTCGACGGCGAGGGTCAGATCCGGGACTGAGCGCCGCCACGTTCGTCGTGCAGCGGCAGCCGCACCGTCAGCACGGCGCCCCCGAGGGGGTGCGACGATGCCTCCACCGTGCCCCCGTGCAGCTCCGCGAGCGTGCGGACGATGGAGAGGCCCAACCCCGACCCTCCGGTGGCCCGGCTACGCGCACGGTCCACGCGATAGAACCGCTGGAACACGCGCTCGCGTTCCTCCTCGGGGATGCCCGCGCCGCGGTCCCGCACCGTGAGTAGGGCGTGCCCGTCCTCCCGACGCAGGCCCACGTCCACACGACTTCCCGGCGGCGCGTGTCGTACGGCGTTCTCCAGCAGGTTCGCGAGGATCTGCCGTAGCCGCTGGGGGTCGCCCATCAGCACGACGGGCGCGCCGTCGGGAGTGATGTCGGGGACGACGGCCACGTCGCGCTGACGCGCGTGTGCCGCGAACGAGGCGATGGCCCCGTCGACCAGTGCGGCTAGGTCGACCCGCTCGAGCCTGAGCGGGAGCTCGCCGCTCTCGGCCTGCGTGAGCAGGCGAAGGTCCTGCACCAGGCGCTCGAGCTGCGTCACCTCCTCGCCCAGGCGACGGAAGGTGGCAGGCTCGCTCTCGAGCAGACCGTCTTCGAGCGCCTCGAGCTCCCCCTTCAGGACCGTCAGCGGCGTGCGCAGCTCGTGCGCGATGTCCGCGATGAGGCGCTGCTGTTGCTCCTCCTCGAGGTGCAGGCGGTCGGCCATGCGGTTGAACGCGTTGGCCACTTCGGCCACCTCGTCGTGCCCCGCCTCGCTGGCGCGCAACGTGCGCTCGCCCGAGGCATACCGGTTGGCCGTGAGCGTGAGGGCGCGCAGCGGCCGCGCGAGCCGGGCCGCGAGCGCCATGCCGACGGCGGCGGCCACCAGGAGCGCGATCCCGGCGGACTGCAGGTTCGCCCGCCACAGGTCGCGCCGCAACGTGGCCCTGCGTGTCTCCGCGAAGGCTGGCCCCGCGCCGCCGGGCATCCCCGGCCCGCGCGCGGACGGCGCGCGGGCGGCGTCCTGCGCCGTGGCGGGGGCGTCGAGCAGCCGCCCCACGCGCTGCGTCGCTGCCTGCACGCTCAGCAGGGCCGTGACCGTGACCGCCGCCAGCGCCACCAGCGTCACGGCGATCATGAGCTGGCCGCGGAGCCGCATGCCTCAGCCTCGGAGCCGGTAGCCGACGCCCCGGACGGTCTCGAGGCGATCGGCACAGGCGCCCAGCCGTTGCCGGAGGTTCTTGACGTGGGCGTCGACGGTGCGGCTATCGGCGGCGGGGTCCTGCAGGGCCTCGAGCAGCTCGCCGCGCTGGAAGGCCCGGTTCGGCCGTTCGGCCAGCGTGCCGAGCACCCGGAGCTGCGTCGGGCTGAGGGACAGCGGCGTTCCGTCGCAGCGGGCCTCGAACGCGTCCAGATCGATCTCCAGGGGGCCGATCGAGAAGCGCCGGGCGTGCCTCAGCGTGCCCTGGCTCCGCCGCAGCACTGCACGCAGGCGCGCCACCACCTCACGCGGGCTGAACGGCTTCGCGATGTAGTCGTCGGCGCCGAGTTCCAGCCCCACCAGCCGGTCGACCTCGTCCGCGCGGGCGGTCACCATCAGGATCGGCACGTCGGAGGTGGCGCGCACCTTGCGCGCCACCTCCAGGCCGTCCATGTCGGGGATCATCAGGTCGAGCAGGATGGCGTCGGGGTTGGCGGCACGCCACAGCTCGAGGGCCCGTCGGCCGCTCGAGGCGCGTTCCGTCCGGTACCGCCGCCCGCAGGTAGCGCTCGAGCACGTCTGCGATGCGGGGTTCGTCCTCGACGATCAGGATGCGCTCGTTCACGTTCCTACCAGGGTACCGGACGGACCTCGCGGCTGCAGGGGGCAATCGGCCCACCGGCGGTGCGTTTGGCGCACGTGAACGTTGCCCCGGACCCGGACGACGCCGTGCGCCGCCACACATGGCATGGAGTTGCGTCCCTGACGGCAAAAGTGTTTTGACCGGGGGCCTCGCCGGGGGGTATAATGACGTGTTTGGGGCGCGCTGCTTTTCCCACGCACATCGCATGTGTGCATCGGAGGGACGATTTGAGTACTTACAGTGCCGAGAGCATCAAGGTGTTGAAGGGCCTGGAGGGCGTGCGCAAGCGCCCGGCCATGTACGTCCAGGGCGGGACGGGCGTCGACGGCTACCACCAGCTGCTCACCGAGATCATCGACAACGCCATCGACGAGGCGCTGGCCGGGTATGCCGACACGGTGTCGGTCACGTTGAACGCCGACGGATCGGCCACGGTGCGCGACAACGGGCGCGGCATCCCCGTCGAGGTCATGAAGAAGGAGGGCCGGCCGGCCATCGAGGTGATCTTCACCGAGCTGCACGCCGGTGGCAAGTTCGACAACTCGTCGTACAAGGTTTCGGGCGGCCTTCACGGGGTGGGGAGCTCGGTGGTCAACGCGCTCTCGACCTTCCTGGTCGCGGAGGTAGCGGTCGACGGCAAGCTGCATCGCATCCGCTTCGACAGGGGGGACGTGACGGAGCCCGTCCATCAGGTGGGCGACGCCCCCAAGGGCGTCCGCGGCTCGACCGTGACCTTCCAGCCCGATCCGACCGTCTTCAAGGAGGTCCGCTCGTTCGACTTCCAGCGCATCAAGCTCCGGCTGCGCGAGCTCGCCTTCCTGACCGGAGGCGTTCGGATCGAGCTGGGCGACGGCCGCGGCGACGAGAAGCGCCACGAGGTGTTCCAGGAGCGCGGCGGGCTGGGCGCCTTCGCCGCCTACCTCGCGAAGGACAGCAAGGTGCTGTACGACCCCCCGGTCTTCATCCATGCCTCGACGCGTGTCGAGACGGACGGGGCCAGCCACGACATCGAGGTGGAGGTCGGCCTGATCCATACGGGCGGCTACGGCCAGAACGTCCTCACCTATGCCAACATGATCACCAACCGCGACGGCGGCACACACCTCACCGGCTTCAAGACCGCCTACACGCGCGTGCTCAACAACTACGCCCGCAGCAAGAACCTTCTCAAGAAGGGCGATCCGGCTCCCACCGGCGACGACTTCCTGGAGGGCATCTCCTGCGTCATCTCCGTCAAGTTGCCGGAACCGCAGTTCGAATCGCAGGCCAAGGTCAAGCTCCTCAACCCCGAGGCGCAGACGGCCGTGCAGTCGGTGGTGTACGAGAAGTTCGCCGAGGTGTTGGAGGAGAACCCCAAGGTGGGGCGGGTGATCATCTAGAAGGCGGCCAACGCGGCGCGGGCGCGCGAGGCGGCACGCAAGGCGCGCGACCTGGTGCGGCGCGCGAACCCCCTCGAGAACGACGATCTACCCGGGAAGCTGGCCGATTGCCAATCGCAGGATCCGTCGATGAGTGAGATCTACATCGTCGAGGGCGACTCCGCGGGCGGGAGCGCCAAGCAGGGGCGGGAGCGGCGCTTCCAGGCGATCCTGCCGCTGCGCGGAAAGATCCTCAACGTCGAGAAGGCGAACATCGGCAAGATCCTGAAGAACACCGAGATCCGCGCCATGATCGCCGCGATCGGGGCCGGCCTCGACGGAACCGGCGACGACGCGCACTTCAACATCGAGGACGTGCGCTACCACCGGATCATCATCATGACCGACGCCGACGTCGACGTCAGCCACATCCGGACGCTGCTGCTGACGTTCTTCTACCGCTACATGCGGCCCATCATCGACGCCGGCTACCTCCACATCGCGCAGCCGCCGCTGTATGGCGTCCGCTTCGGCCGCTCCCGGGAGCTGATCTACGTCTTCGACGAGGGCGCGTTGCAGCGGCTCCTGAAGGAGAACTCCGGCAAGAAGTCGGAGATCCAGCGCTTCAAAGGCCTGGGGGAGATGAACCCCGAGCAGCTCTGGGAGACCACCATGAACCCGGAGACGCGGGTGCTGCGCAAAGTCACCATCGACGACGTGTTGGAGGCCAGCGAGACCTTCGAGATGCTGATGGGCACCGAGGTACCGCCGCGGCGCGAGTTCATCGAGGACAACGCGCACCGCGCGGAGCTCGACCTGTAGCGTCCAGGTTCCGATGCGATACGGAACGAGCGCGGCGTCCGGACCGGACGCCGCGCTCGTCGCTGTCGTGCCTCGGAGGCGCTAGTTGTGCTCGCTGAGGGCCGGCTTGCGCGTCTGCAGGAACGCGACCAGGTCGTTGAGCTCCTTGGCCGACAGGATCTTGGCGAACGACGGCATGTTGTAACCGCCGTTGGCGATACGCCAGGTGAGCTCCTTGGCGTCCAGGCGGTTGCCGACGTAGGTCAGGTTGGGGCCGCGGAACCCGCCGTCGTTGCCGATGCGGTGGCACTCGATGCAGCCCTTGTCGTGGAAGAGCTGTGCGCCGTGCTGCGCCTGGGCGCTGACGTTGCCGATCACCTGCGCCGACAATGGTTTGGCATCGTAGCGTGGGGACCAAGGCTCCCAGGTCGCCAGCGACCAGAAGGCGCCGATCGCGACCACCACCACGGCGACCGTCCCCAGCGCCCAGGGGCGCCGCAGCGGGTGTCGTTCTCCCGCGCGCGCGAACAGCGGCATCAGGAACAAGGTCAGAAGACGACGCCGGGTCCGCCGATGATGATGTACGGCGTCCAGGCGTGCGGGATCAGCGCCAGCACGCCGAAGTACCACAACAGGTACCAGTCCGGCTTGGGCGAAGTGACGAGGTTGGTGGGGTTCGGAGCGTCGACCAGGTGGGGCGGCCCCAGAACGATCGCCAGGCCCACGATGGCGACGATCATCGCCACCGCGAAGGCCACGTCGCGCCAGGCGGCGTCGGGCCAGAAGGGGACGCCGTCCTTCTCCAGGAGCTCGTGGTACTCCTGGTTGTAGGTCTTGGGGTCGACCGGCTTGCCGCGCTTGGGGGGCTCGGAGATGCCGTTGCGGATGACCATCCACAGGTGCGGCCCGAGCAGCGCGCCGATCAAGACGGGGAAGACGAACACGTGCAGCGCGAAGAACTGGCTGAGCGTCTGACCGCCGAGGCTTTCGCCCGCCAGCATGAAGCGCGCCAGGGCCGGGCCGATGAGCGGGACGTATCCCGCCTGCTGGGCGCCCACCACCACCGACCAGATGGCGGTCTGGTCCCAGCGCAGGATCTGCCCCGTGAAGCCCATGGCGAGCGTGAGGAACAGCAGCACCGTGCCGCTCATCCAGCTCGCCTCGCGCGGGTACTTGTACGAGGCGAACAGGAACGTGCGCAACATGTGCAGCCCGACCATCAGGATCATGGCGGAAGCGCCGAAGTAGTGCACCGAGCGCAGGAAGTGGTCGAGCGCCGAGTTCTCGGTGATGAACTTCAGGCTCTCGTACGCCTGGCTCGAGGAGGGGACGTAGACGAAACTCAGCCCGATGCCGGTGACGATCTGCAGTATGAACGCGAACAGCGTGGCGCTGCCGAAGACGTACATCCAGCTCGAGCGACGCGGCACGAGGTGCGACATGACGGGGCTGATCAGCTCACCGAGGCCGGTGCGTTCTTCGATCCAGTTGCCGATCTGACGGAACATGCCCAGCACCTCAGCTCGACCGTGGAACCCGGCCGTCGATCGGCAGGGGTGTGGTCTGGATCTCGACGTTGCCGCCGCGCACGCGCACGGGGTAGCGGGCCAGCGGCCGCGGCGGCGGACCGGCGGCGACGTCGCCGTTGGCGTAGTACACGCCGCCGTGGCACGGACACATGAACAGGTCCGCGGTCTGCTCCCAGCGCACCGGGCAGCCGAGATGCGAGCAGTTCACCGTGAAACAGGTGAAGGCGGACTCGCCGTCGCGCCGCAGGTAGGCCGCCGTCTTGCCGGTCACGCCCGCCCAGGACTTGGTCGCGCCGTTCTCGTAGCTGACGGCGACGGTCGTTCCCACCTTGAAGTCGTCGACCGCACCGACGTTGCGCCACACGCGGGGCTCCTGCGCCACCATGGGCTTGAGCACCGCGCCCAGCACCGGGATCCCCACCAGGAGGCCCGCGAACGTCCCCAACGCCACGCTCAGGCGGGCCAGGAACTTCCGGCGGCCCTGGTCACCCTCGGGGCCGTGCTGCGGCGAACCGCCCTCAGCCGTGGGACTCGTCGGCTTGTCCGTCACGAATCATCTCTCCCATCCAACCCACGATCGAGGTAATGAAGACGAGGATGCCCGCCAGGGCAACGATCCAGTGCGTGATCAGCCCCAGCAGCAGGAAGGTGATGCCGAAGGCCACGCCCAGGGGCCACGCCGTGGGGCGCGGAATGAGCATATCCCGAGGCTCCTGCCACTCGATGCCGTCCTTGTCGTTCATCGTGCTCCTTCCAGGATGCCGCCGAAGGCAACAGACTCATGCCGGCTCATGAGCGCCGGGGGCGACGTCGGGGCCGCCGAGCGCACCTCACGTTGCGACGGCACGGAGTCCCGGGCGGTGACGGCCCCAGCCGCGTCTTGCGCGTGCCGGACGTTCGGTCGCTGGACGGGTCCGGAGGTCGCGATCTCGTCGGCTTCCGGCTCGCGGAACCACAGCCCGAATTCCGCCAGGATCGCCACGATGTAGAAGATCCCTCCCGGGATCCACATCGCCAGGCCGCCCATCTGCTGATCGCTCAGCACGCTCACACGCCAGGTCTCGCGGACCAGCGGAAGCGCGCCGTAGGGATCCGGGGGGTGGGCGTAGAAGCCGTACAGCGGCGTTGGGGAGAAGGTCAGTGCGATGCCCAGACCGGCGTCGGATGCCATCCCGGCGAACAGGTAGGCCATGGCGGCGGGGGGGCTCAGGCGATGCTCCGCGTCCGGCCTGAGCACCGGCCACCAGAACATCGTGGCCGTCGCCAGGAAGAGCAGGTGCTCCAGGGCGTGCACGCTCTCGTTGCGCAGCGCCAGGTCGTACAGGGCGGGCAAGTGCCAGCCCCAGAGCGTGACGATGGCCACGGGCAGCGCGACCAGCGGCCTCCCCAGGACACGCTCGACGCGACGAACGGCGCCGACCCGCAGCAGGCCGCGGGTGGGTTGCGGCGGCAGACCCCACAGCAGCAGTGGCGGCACCACCAGGATCAGGATCAGGTGTTGCACCATGTGTACGCTGAATAGGTACAGCTCGCCGATGCGGTCCAGCGGACCTACCAGCGCGAACACCATCACCGCGACACCGGTGAGGAAGACGATCGCCCGGGTGCTCAGGCCGCGTCGCAGCCATGCCAGGTAGGCGACCGCCAGCGCCAGGCTGCCGCCGAACACGGACGGGTCCGGGCTCCAAGCGATGGCGAAGAGGTGGGCACCCGTCATGATCAGATGAAGATCAGGTAGGCAACGGTGAACACCGCGACCCAGACGGCGTCCACGAAGTGCCAGTAGTAGGCGATGGTGGCGACGGCGGACTCGTTCTGGGGGCCGAGCTTGCCTGCGAAGCTCAGGCCCGTGAGCGACCCGAGCATGATGAGCCCGGTGACCACGTGGAGTCCGTGGAATCCCGTCAACGTGAAGAACGCGGAGCTGAAGACATCGTAGTTGAGCGTGATGCCGGTCCGGATCAGCTCCGTGTACTCGATCGCCTGGCCGGTCAAGAACACCAGGCCCAACCCGATGGTCGCGAGCATCCAGCCGCGGAAGGTTGCGTGCTTGCCGCGGTGGAAGGCGCGTTCGGCGAACCAGATCGTGAGACTGCTGGAGAACAGGAACAGGCTGAACACGAACGTTCGCGGCACCGCCAGGCTCTGGCGCGGAAGGTTGCCGAACGCGCCGCTGAGGTAGGCGTAGCTGGAGAGCAGCGTCAGGAAGAAGAAGATCTCCGAGCTGATGAAGAACAGCATGCCGACCTTGTGGCGGTTCATGTTCGTGCCCGTGTTGGCGGTGGTGTTGGCCGTCGTCATGCCTTGGCCTCCCTGGTGTGGCGGGCGTGGTCGGCGAGCTCGGGGTGGTTCAGGTCGAACAGCGGGCGCGCGCTCCGCACCGGCGGCAGCTTCTCGAAGTTGTGCTCGGGTGGCGGCGAGGTCGTCGCCCATTCCAGCGTCCACGCGTCCCACGGGTTGTCACCGGCGATCTTGCCGCGCCGGAAGCTGACCACGAGGTTCCATAGGAACAGCAGCACCGCCGCGGCGAGGATGAAGGCCCCGATGGTCGAGATCATGTTGAGCAGGGCGTAGCCGGGCAGGTTCGGGTAGGTGTACACGCGTCGCGGCATGCCGATCAGGCCAAGGATGTGCTGGACGAAGAAGGTCATGTTGAAGCCGATGACGGCCAGCCAGAAGTGCCAGCGCCCCAGCCGCTCGTCCATCAGGCGACCGGTGATCTTCGGGTACCAGTAATAGATGCCCGCCCACAGCCCGAACATCGAGCCGCCGAAGAGCACGTAGTGGAAGTGCGCCACCACGAAGTAGCTGTCGGTGAGCTGCCAGTCGATCGGCACGGCCGCGAACATGACGCCGGTGATGCCGCCGATCACGAACTGGATGATGAAGGCCGCGGCGAACAGCAGAGGCGTGTCGAGGCGCAATCTGCCCTGGAACATGGTGGTGCTCCAGTTGAAGATCTTCACGCCCGTGGGCACGGCGATGAGCATGCTGGCCGCACTGAACACGGCGTTCATGGGGGTGCTGAGGCCGACGGCGAACATATGGTGCACCCACACTGCGAAGCTCAGCAAGCCGATGGCGATGCCCGAACCGGCGACGAACGTGTAGCCGAAGATGGGCTTGCGCGAGAACACCGGCACGACCTCGGACATCATGCCGAAGGCCGGCAACGCCATGATGTACACCTCGGGGTGCCCGAAGAACCAGAAGATGTGCTGCCACAAGATGGCCGAGCCGCCACTGACGTTGGCACGGAAGAAGTGCATGTGGAGGATGCGATCGCCCAGCAGCATGATGAGGCCGGCATTGAGCGGCGTCAAGGCGTAGAGGATGATCAGGCTGGTGATCATCATCATCCATACGAACAGCGGCATACGGCGCCAGGTCATGCCCGGCGCGCGGTAGCGCACGATGGTCGCCAACAGGTTGACGGCGGCCCCGATGGTGCCGACCCCCGTTTCGATGAGCCCGACGATCCAGTAGTCGACGCCGGGACGTGACGAGTAGGCGGCCTCGCTGAGGGGCGCGTAGCTGAACCAGCCCGCATCCGCCAGGCTGCCCGTGAACAGCGCAAGGTAGATGACGATGCCGCCGAGCACGAACACCCAGTAGCCCAGCGCGTTCAGGCGCGGGAAGGCGACGTCGCGCGCGCCGATCATCAAAGGCACCAGGTAGTTGGCGACACCGATGAACAGCGGCATCACCACCAGGAAGATCATGGTGGTGCCGTGCATGGTGAAGACCGCGTCGTACTCCTGCGGTGTCAGGACCCTGGAATTGGGAGCGGCCAGCTGGATGCGGATGAGCAGCGCCTCTATGCCGCCCACGCCGAAGAAGAAGAGCGACGTCACCATGTACAGGATGCCGATCTTCTTGTGGTCGGTCGTCGAGAACCAGGCCAGCCAGCCCCACCCCTTGTTGAGCGGCGGGAAGGGGAGGGCGTGAGGGGCGATCGACTCCTGTCTCAAGGTTGTGCCTCCAGGTAGGCGACCAGCGCGTCGAGCTGCTGCGACGAGAGCTGCAGGTTGGGCATGTTCGCACCGGGCTTGATGCTATGCGGGTCCGCCAGCCACTTCTTCAGCTCTTCCGGCGTGTTCGGCACCACGCCGGCGGCGAGCGTCTGCCGGTCGGCGAGGTGGGTCAGATCTGGCCCGACGTCCTTGCTGGCGGGGGCACCCGAGCCCGTCACCGTGTGGCAACTGGAGCAGGTGAGCCCCACGAACAGGGCCTTGCCGTTGGCCTGCAGGGCGGTCTTGGGCTCAGGGTGCGGTTGGGCCTGCGACGCCAACCAGACCCGGTAATCAGCTTCGGTCTGAGCGACGACGCGGATGCGCATCCAGGCGTGGCCCGCTCCGCAGTACTCGGCGCAGGCGCCGAGGTAGACACCGGGCCGGTCGGCCTGGATCACCATGGTGTTGGGGTGGCCGGGAACGGCGTCCATCTTGCGGCCGAGCTCGGGCACCCAGAAATCGTGGATGACGTCGGCCGACGTGAGCTGGATGTGGATGCTCTTGCCGACCGGGATGTGGAGCTCGTTGGCGGTGACGACCTTCGCGCCGGGATAGCGGAACTCCCACCACCACTGGTGCGCGACGACGTCCACGTTGACGGGGTCCGCCTTGGGGTGCGTGGCCGGCGACACCGCGGCCATGGTCTGCAAGGTCAGCACGAAGAGCACGACCAGGATGGCCAGCGGGATGGCCGTCCAGGTGACCTCGACGACCATGTTGCCGTGGGTCTGCGGAGGCAGGCCTCCCTGGCCGCGGTCCCGGTAGCGAACGAGGTTGAAGATGACGAAGGCGCTGACCCCCACCAGGATCACCAGTGAGATCCAGAGCGTGATCCAGAACAGCCGCCCGATGTCCGCCGCATAGGGCGAGGCGGGGCTCAGCACCGAGGATACGGTTGAGTAAAGATTATGCACGCACGCTCACTCCACGGGGGCGGACCGGCGCTTCGTGTCCGCCTTGGGTCTCGGTTTGGGGCCACACTCCCGCCGACGTACCGTTCCCTTCGACCCCCGCGTGGAGCCCCGGTGCTCCTGAAGGTAGCTGCGCCGGCCTCGGTACTCCGCTCGCGGCCGTGTCGATGGGAAGGCGTGGACCCTCGGTTCGGCGCTCCAGCCCGGTCGCGCCGGACGCGGAGCATGGTTTCCGCACCTGGCCGAGTCTATCACTAGAGGCACGGGCGGGTGGCGAATCCGGGACGTTTGGCTCTTGCGCATCGCCGAACGGCGGCTCAGTAGGTCGGTTCGAGCGTCTCCGGGTTCAGGATGTTGCCGCTGGTGCGTCGCTCCAACACCGCGGCCACAGCCTCGGAGGCGAGCCGCGCCATGGCCGTGCGGGCGCTCTCGGTGGCGGATCCGGTATGGGGAGTCAAGACCACGTTGTCGAGCGTCGTCAAGCCCGCGAGTACCTGGGGCTCGTGTTCGAAGACGTCGAGCCCGGCGCCCCACGGGGCGCCGCGCCGAAGTGCCTCGACCAGTGCGGCCTCGTCCACGACCGGGCCGCGGGCGGTGTTGACGAGGACCGCGGTCGGCTTCATGCGCGCCAGCGCCGTGGCGTCGATGAGGTGGTGCGTGTCCTCGGTGAGGGGGGTGTGGAGGGTGAGGAAGTCGCTGGCTTCGAGCAACGCGTCGAATTCCGTAAAGTCGACCCCGAGCTCGCGCTCTGCCTCCGGGTCGCGGTGACGGTTGTGGTACAGCACGCGCATCCCGAAGCCGCGGGCGCGGCGGGCGACGGCGCGCCCGATGCGGCCCATGCCCACGATGCCGAGTGTCGCCCCACCCACGTCCTGTCCCAGCAGCTGCAAGGGTTCCCAGCCCGCCCACGCGCCGGACGCGACCAGCTCGTGCCCCTCGCGCACGCGCCGCGCCACGCTGAGGAGCAGGGCGAAGGCCTGATCGGCGGTGGCCTCGGTGAGGACGTCGGGCGTGTTGGCGACGGCGACCCCCCGTCGGGTGCAAGCGGCGACGTCGATGTTGTCGTAGCCGACGGCGTAGTTGGCCACGATGCGCAACCCCTCGCCGGCAGCGTCGAGGAAGGCGTCGTCCACCTCGTCGGTGAGCAGCGTGACGACCGCGGAGGCCCCGCGGGCCCCGGCCAGCAGGGCTCGACGGTCGATGGGATCGTCGGCGGCTCTCATGTCGACCTCGAGGTCGGCCCGGAGCAGCGGGGCGAGGCCGGCCTCGGGAAGGCGGCGGGTGATGAAAACGCGCGGTCGCGGCATAGCCCAGTCTAGCTGGGAGCGTGGAGGCCCCCCGAAGCTCCGGGGCCGACCGGGGACGGACGGGGCCGCGTAGGCACGGGTCCGATAGCCACGGGTCGGATGGGCATGCTCGTCGAGCCGGGCGGTTCGCGGCGCGTCGTGGCGGCGGGCCGAGCCGGCGGTAGAGTGGGAGCACGTTGCCGGCGATGGCGTTCGCCGCGAACCGCCCGGCCCCGGGCCGATGACGCCTGAGGTTCCTGGGTCGCGCCCAGGTTGCGAGCAGGAGGTAGGTGTCATGGATCGCGAGGGTTTCTGGCGTGGGCTCCGGCGCCTGGGGCGCGGCCGAGGGGCCGTGCGTCCCGGGTCCGCGAACGGCGCGGAGGTCGAGCCGGGCGACGCCTACGACCACGGGGCCGAAGGCGGCATCGCACACGGCACGACAAGGAGCACCGCGCACGGGACTGCACACAGCACCGAGTTCGAGCTCCTCGAGGCGCTTCAGGGCGCCCGTTGTGCCGTCTGCGAGGGCGTTCGGGCCGCCGGCGAGCACTATCTGTCGGGGATCGTCCGCGAGGGCGTCAACGACCCTGCCGTGCGTCGCGACTGGCGTCGGCGAGGCGGCCTGTGTGCTCGCCACTGGCGGGTGTTCCGGTCGCAGGAGTCGCCGCCGTTACCCGCCGCCATCGTTACGCGAGACCTTCTGAGCAGCTACCTGGAGGACGGCGCTCCGCCGCTCGATTGCCCTGCGTGTGCCATCGAGGCGGTGGCGGAGCGCCGCTACCTGGCGGCGCTGGAACGCCTCGATCGCCGCCGCCTGCAAGCGGCCCTCCGGCGGGGCCGTGGATTCCTGTGCGTCCGCCATCTGGAGCGCCTGCGCGAGGGCGCGACCCGCGCGCTGTTCCGCGAGCGGCTCGAGACGATGCTGGCGGAGCTCGAGGAGTTCCGGCGCAAGCAGGACTACCGCTTCGCCGACGAGGCGCCCGGAAGCGAGCGCGACAGCTGGCTCCGCGCCGTGCGGGCACTGGGTGGGGATGTTTGAGGATGCGTCGGAATCCCGGCGCCGCGGTGCCCCGTACCCTGCAACCAGAGCGGCGGCAGGCCCGGAAGGCTCGCCGCCGCTCCTACGTCCTTGCGCGAACGTCGTTGGTGGAGCCTGCCGGATTCGAACCGGCGACCCTTCGCTTGCAAGACGCCTCGAGCCCTTCCCGCGCGGTCAACCACCCTCCCCAACTACCGTTCGATCGTCGGGTTCCTCAGGGGCGTCGCGCGGTTCCGGCTCGCAAGGGCTTCGTTCGCGGCGTTTGGGAAGCGCGCCGCGCCGAGCTACATCGCCAGGCGCGCACGGGAAGGTGCCGTCGAGCGGGGGTTCGATCGGAAGTTCGCGGCTTCGGAGCGAGGGTGGCCGCGGAAGGGGTGGGGCCGGCGCGCGTATCGGCCCGATGACGCCGCCCGCGATTCGTGGTTGGCTGATCACGGCTGGGAGATCGGCACGTGGCCGCTCGGATGTTTCTTGGGCGCCAGAGTCGCCGTGCGGCTTCGCTGGTGGCGCGTCGCCGCGGGGGGCTTACGCGGCGAACCTGTCGAGGTACGTGGTGTCGTCCGCGAGGGCGGCGAACTGTGAAGGGACGAATGCGAGTTCGCGTGTGCCGTGATGGTGGCCCGGCTCACTCCACCACGATGCCTTCGAGGTCGCCGGTGCGCGGCGGGTAGCGTAGTGGCAGTGATTCCACGGTGGCGACGAGCGTTTCGAGGACGACGACGTCGCGGAACCACTTGTGGTTGGCGGGTACCACGGTCCATTCGGCCCGGTCGGTGCTGGTGCGCGTCAGGGCTTCTTCGTAGGCTTGGATGTAGTCGTCCCAGAGCGCCCGGTCCCGGAGGTCCGACGCGTCGAACTTCCAGCGTTTGTCGGGATCGTCCAGCCGCTCCTGCAAGCGCTTCTTCTGCTCCTCGGCGTCGATGTGCAGGAAGAACTTGCAGATGAGGGTACCGCGGTGAGCGAGGGCGCTTTCGAACTCGCAGATGGTGTCGTAACGCGGCCGCCATACCGCTTCCGGCACGAGCTTCTCGACTCGCGCTACAAGCACGTCCTCGTAGTGTGAGCGGTTGAAGATCGCGATGCGGCCCGCCGCCGGTGCGTGACGGTGGACGCGCCACAGGAAGTCGTGCGCCAGCTCCTCGGGGGTTGGCGCCTTGAAGCTGGTGACGTCGACGCCCTGCGGGTTGACGCCGCGGAACACGCGGCGGATGGTGCTGTCCTTGCCTCCGGTGTCCATGGCCTGCAGCACCACGAGCACCGAATAACGGCCGTCGGCATAGAGTAGCCGCTGTAACGCCGCCAGGCGCTTCCGAAGCGTCCTGCTGCGATGCTTCGAGAGCTTCTTGCCGTCCTGGTCCGGGTCGAACGGGCCGGTGTTCCCGGCGTCGCGCTCCGGCAGTGCCGGGGCCTCGCCGGGCGCCACACGGTAGGGTTCCAGCGGGACGGCGTTGTCGTCGCGGGCGTTGGCCATGGACGGTTCCTTCCACCGTCCAGCCTACCGGCTTCGCATGGCTGCGTCCCGGCAGGCGTACTCGTCACTCCTCGAAGACCGCCTCGACGCCGCCGGCCTCGACATGAACGCCAAGCAGGCGCTCGAAGCCCTCGACAGCATCCAACGCGCCCCGCTCGACATCGGCCAGCACCACCTCGAGCTCAGCACCACTCCCAACGACCAGCAACGCGCCATCCTCAACGCCCTGCACACCCCCATCCCCCAAACCTAGGGGCAAACCGCCACCACGAACCCCGTCACCGACACGCGCTCGCCCCAAAGTGTTGAAGATGGGCTTGACAGCGGTTGACGGCCCGGCGCCGCTCGCCTATTATGCCTCCATAACTCTATACGTCTAGACGTTTGTGCATTCGGGAGTCGCTCGGTGTCGGATCTCGCATCTGTCGTTGAACGAACAATTCTTGACCGGGCTTCGGGTGTGCCTCTGCACGTCCAGATCCGGGAGGCTTTGCGTGGGCTCTTCGGTAGTGACGTGCTTCCCTGGGGCGCCACCGTCCCGCCCGAGGGTGAGCTGGCCCGGGAGCTGAGCGTCAGCCGCATGACGCTGCGCCAGGCGCTGGCTAGTCTGGAGACCGAGGGCCTGCTTGAGCGGCGGCAGGGTATCGGGACGGTAGTGAGGTTCCCGAAGTTCCGACACGAGACGCAGCGGCTTACGAGCTTCAGCGATGACATGGCCGGCCGCGGTCTCCGGTCGTCATCGGAGATCCTGAAGCTCGAGAAGGTGTCGCCACCGGCCGAAGTCGCCCGCATGCTGCGCCTCGAGCCGAACGAGGGGGTGTGGCTGTGCGAGCGGTTACGGGAGGCCGACGCGCATCCCGTAGGCATTCACAGCAGCTATCTTGCGGTGCCCGGCCTGGATCTCTCACGGATGACCGAGAGCGACTCCCTCTACGGCTTGCTGGCTGAGGCAGGCAAGCCGGTCGTCCGCGCCGACGAGACCATCGAAGCAGTCGCAGCTAACGCGTACGAGGCCGGCCACCTGGACGTCAGCCTCGGAAGCCCTTTGCTCCTGGTGACGCGAACCACCTACGGCAAGGATGGAGAACCCATCGAAGTGGTCTACGCGCGGTATCGGAACGACGTCTATCGCTATTCCCTCTCGCTCCGCGTGGGCGACGTGCCTGAGGGGGAGTCGACCAAGTGATGGGCGGCCGCGTGCTCACGGTGGGCTATTCAAGCCTCGACCACATCGCGAAGGTCGAGCAGTTGGGTGCTTCGGGGGAGACACGCATCGTCGCAAAGCACTGGCCGGCCGCCACCATGGGCGGGTGCGCTGCCAACGTGGCCGTAGCCCTCGCGCGCCTCGGGACGAGAGCGGCTGCCTGCATCGCCGTTGGTGACGATGCGGAGAGCGCCCGGTATCTCGAAGGCCTTCGGCGTGAAGGTGTGGACCTTAGCGAGGTGGAGATCCGCGTGGGGGAGGCCATGCCGCGTAGCTACCTCTTCCTGGGCCAGGACGACACCGAGCTCTACTTCGACCCCGGAGCCATGCGGGACTGGCCGGGGCCTGAAGCGCTCGACCTCGCGGACACCGCTCGGGTGGTTGTAACGGTTGGACCTGCCGGAGCGAACTCCGTTGTCATGGAACGCGCCAAAGACCTTGGCATCCCCATCGCTCTGCAGCTAAAGCGGGACCTTACGGCCTTCCGGGCCGACCGGCTCCGTTCCCTGCTAGCCCATTGTGATCTCGTCTTCGCCAACCGCGAGGAGCTTGGCTTCCTCCTTGACGCGGTGCAGATGGGCGGCGCGTCGCAACTGCTGGCGTTGGGCCCCCGCTGGATCCTTGAGACGCGTGGGACGGAGGGAGCCGTGCTGCATCACGAGGGGGGCGTGGTCGAAGTGCCCGTCGTGCATGCGCGAGAGGTTGTGGAGCCCACGGGGGCAGGGGACGCCTTTACGGCAGGACTCGTGTTCGGCTTGATGAAGGGAACGGAGCCGGTTGTGGCCGCCAGAATCGGTGCGGTGCTGGCTAGCTTCGCCGTGGAGGGCTGGGGGTGCCAGCAGACCCTTCCCAGCCTCGAGAAGCTCAAGGAGCGCTATCGCGCGGTCTTCGGTACGCATGGGGAAGCGCACTTCTTGGAATGGGAGGCGATGTGAGCACGGCACTCGTCCTTGTGGACGTGATCAATGACTTCTTCGATCCCGGAGGCGTCAACTTCCACGCCTCCTACGACCATCTGCATGGAGCCATTAACCAGCTGGTGCGTGTGGCTGTCGAGAACGGGCGTCCCGTGATCCATGCGGTGGAGCGCCACCGGCCTGGCCCCGATTTCGAGTTCGAGAAGCTTCCCGTGCACTGTCTGGAGGGGAGTTGGGACGCAGCCGTGCCCAGCTGGCTTTTCGAGCAGGAGCAGCATGTGGTGGTGCCCAAGCGTCGCTACAGCGGCTTCTTTGGGACTGATCTCGACCTCCTGCTGCGAGAGCGCAAGGTGAGGCGTTTGGTCGTGGCGGGCGTCAAGAGCCACGTTTGCATCCGAGCCACGATCCAGGACGCCTTCGCTTTCGGCTACGAAGCGCTACTCCCCCGAGAGGCCACCGGGTCGAACCGGCAAAACCTCCACGAGGCCTCACTGGAGGACATCGAGCGCTACCTGGGACGGGTGGTGTCCCTCTCCGAGGGGCTCAAGGCCCTTCAAGCGGAGGGCTCGCAATGAGCGCCTGGTACCTGCAGTGTGAGGCCAAGGACGTGGCGCACCGTGTGATCCTGGTCGGAGACCGCGCGCGTATCGAACTGGCGCGAGAAGTGGAGCCGTCGCTGCGGCAGGTGTCGCAAAACCGCGAGTTCCACGTGTACACCGGTCAGCACCGCGACGTGCCGGTGACCATGGTTGCCACGGGCATGGGGGCCCCGGCGCTGACCGTCGCTGTGGAAGAGCTGGTGGAGCTGGGCGCACGCGATCTGGCACGCATCGGAACCACCATGGCACTCGACGACCCCCTCGGCACGATGGTCCTCGCGCAGGGTGCCTGCCGGTTCGACGGGACCTCCGGTACCTATTTTCCGTTGGCGGTCCCGGCCGTGCCAGACGGGACACTCTACGCGCAGTTCCGAGCAGCGCTTGCCATCGGACGGAGACCCTGGGTGGAGTCGCTGGTCGCCAGCTTCGACGGCTTTTACAGCCAGATGCAACCCCGGCCGGAGCGACCGTCCGCCGGCCCGTCCTTCGACGAGCTTCGCCGCTGGGGGGTGGGCGGAATGGACATGGAGACCGCCGCGCTCTACACGAGCGCACGCGTCCTCCGGGCGGCGGCGGTGAGCCTCTGCGCGGCCACCGTGACGGCCGATGGTGGTGCGACCGAAGGAGACGAGCGCCGCGACCTCGAACGAGACCTGGTCCGGACCGCGCTCGCTGCCCTCACTGCGAGCCGACCCGACTCAACGGAAGGAGCGACCCCTTGAGTGCATACGACGATTACCTCGACAACCTTCTCGAGCGCATGCAGCGACTGCGTGCCGACGAAGCCGAATCGCTGGAGAGCGCTGCGGAGATCTGTACGAGCGCCATCGGGGGAGGCGGGCTCGTCCATCTCTTCGGCACCGGTCACGGATCCATGCCAGCCATGGAAGCGTTCCCACGCACAGGTTCCTACGTGGGCTGGCATCCGATCGTGATTGAAGCGCTCGGCCCACACCTCCGCGTCGGAGGAGAGGGTAGCGTGCATCAGTTCCGGTACCTGCAAGGAGCTGAAGGCTACGGGAAGGCCATTCTCGACAGCTACCCCATTCACGAAGGGGATGCCTTCGTCATCTCTTCGCACTCTGGCGTCAATCGCGTGGTGATGGAAGTGGCCCTGGCCGTGAAGGAAGCAGGACATCCGCTCGTCGCGATCACCTCCCGCGAGCACTCGAGCCAGGCGACGCCCCGGCACAACAGCGGGAAGCGGCTCAGTGAGGTGGCGGACGTCGTGCTGGACAATCATGCGCCGTTCGGAGACGCCGTACTGGCGCTGGAGGGCCTGGAGCAGCGTGTCGCCGCCGTGTCGACGTCGCTATCGATGGCCCTCGTGGGCGCGCTCGTGGCTTCGACCGCCGAACATCTCCTCGAGCAAGGCGTGGAGCCCCTCGTCCTCGGCCACATCGACCTGGCCGGGAACCGCATCCCGGACGAGATGCGTCGAGACTACGTGCAGGCGTTTCAGAACCGCCTTTGGCGGCGTGACACATGAGTGTTGGGTTCGACAGGCTTATCAAGGGCGAGTGGGCGGGAGACGGTGCGCCAGCCATCGAGGTCACCAACCCCGCCAGTGGCCAGTTGGTGGGGCGAGCACCAGCGGCTTCGCCACGGGACGCAGACCCTGCGCTCGCTCTCGCACTCGACGGCTTCCGCGCGTGGCGCAACGTGCCGCCCGAAGACCGCTATGCGGTACTTCAGAAGGCGGCTGCCCTGATTGACGAGCGGCTCGACGCCCTTTCACAGCTACTGACACGCGAGCAGGGGAAGCCCCTGGTAGACAGCAAGAAGGAGTGGCGCGTCACCGCGCGGACGCTGCGCCTCTATGCGGAGGAGGCACTCCGCATCGAGGGACCAGCGCAACTCGGCGCCGCCGGCAAGTCGTTCAGCGTTGCTCTCCGGCAGCCAGTCGGCCCGGTGATCGCCATCGGCCCTTCCAACTATCCGGTCGAACTCCTCGCGTGGAAGATCGCGCCGGCCCTGGCGGCTGGATGCTCTGTGGTGGCCAAGCCGCCTCCCGAGACGCCGTTCGCGGTCGGGGCCATGGTCGTCCTGCTGCATGAGGCAGGCCTTCCCGAGGCCGCCGCCCAGGTTTTGGTCGGCGGCGGCGAGGTTGGCGAAGCTCTGATCACCCACGACGACACCCGTGCCGTGGCCTTCACCGGCTCCACGCAGGTCGGCCGCCGCATCGCGGCGCTGGCGGGGGAACACCTCAAGACGGTCACGCTCGAGCTCGGTGGTCACACACCCTTCGTCGTGTTCGCCGACGCGGACATGGAGCAGGCCGTCGCCGGGGCGTTGCGCAGGTCCTACTCCAACGCGGGGCAGATCTGCATCGCCGTGAAGCGCATCTATGTCGAGCAGGCCGCGTACGAGGATTTCACCGAATCGTTCGTCGAGCGGGCCCGTGAGCTGCGGGTCGATGACGGGTTAAGGACCGTCGACGCCGATTTCGGTCCCGTCGTGAGCGACAGGGTACTTGCGGGGGTGAAAGAAGCCATCCGGGAGGTTGAACGGAAAGGCGGACGCATCGCCACCGGAGGCGTACAGATCCAGGATCCGGAGCATTCCGGCGGGCACTTCTACGCTCCCACGGTCCTCCTGGACGTGGATCCCGACACCCGCGTGATGCGTGAGGAGGTCTTCGGGCCTGTCGTTACCATCCAGCCTGTTGGCGACGAAGCCGGGGCGCTTGCCGCAGCCAATGACACACGCTACGGACTTGCCGCCTACGTCTACACGCGCGACCTTGACCGGGCCATGCGCCTGGCATGGGGATTGGAGGCAGGAGGTGTTGGTATCAACGTGAACGACGTATCCGAGCTGTCCATGCCCTTCGGGGGATGGAAAGAAAGCGGATCCGGCCGCGAGCTCGGTCGCTATGGCATCGCCAACTACCTGGCGTGGAAGCACGTCAGGATTGGGACGCCCATGATGAAACGTGAGGGAGATCAGTGAATATGAAACGACGTTGGTTGATCGTTCTGTTTTTCCTGCTGGTAGGGGCAGCGCCCATGGCGATGGCGCAGCAGCCCTTGAAAGTTGCACTCATCATTGCGCAGGGTGGGCTCGGCGATTTGTCTTACAACGACCTCGCCTACCAGGGCCTCCAGAAGGCGGCCAAGGACTTTGCCGGCAAGATCCAGGTGCGCACGGTCCAGTCGAACGACATCGTCTCGCAGGGTGAGAGCGTGCTCCGGAGCGCCGCCAAGGCCGGCTTCGATCTTGTCATCGACCTTGAGTTCAGCACAGCGGACGCTCTCAAGCGCGTCGCGCCGGACTTCCCCAATACGCAGTTCGCCATCCTCAACACGGTGGTCGATCAGCCGAACGTGACCTCGGTCATGTTTGGCGAACAGCAAGGCTCCTACCTCGCCGGGGCCCTCGCGGCCATGGTCACCGAGGACACCTCCATCCAAGGCATCAATAGCCAGAAGGTCATCGGCGTGATCGGGGGCACGAAGTCACTCGGTATCGACAAGTTCATCGTTGGGTACATCGAGGGCGCTCATCACGTCGATCCCGCCGTGAAGGTGTTGACTTCGTACTCCAACAGCTTCGGCGATCCGGCCAAGGGTAAGCAGATGGCGCAGGCCATGTTCGAGCAAGGTGCCGACATCGTCTACCAGGTCGCGGGCGGCACCGGGCAGGGCGTCATCGACGCCGCCAAGGCGTCCGGCCACTTCGCGATCGGTGTTGATACTGACCAGGACTACCTCGCGCCTGGCCACGTGCTGACCAGTATGGTCAAGCACTCGGACGTCGCGGTCTACAACCTCATCCGGGAGGACCTCAACGGGAAACTCAAGGGTGGGAACACGATGACCCTCGACCTGGCGGCCGGCGGCGTGGGCCTGAGTCCGATGCGCTACACCAAGGACTTGATTCCGCAGGCGCAGCTGGACCAGATCGACCAGATCCGCTCGGCGATCCTGGATGGCTCCATCCAGCCCACCGATATCACTGCCGTTTCGGATCCGCAGGCCGTCCTGCAGAAGCTCGGCATCGGTCAATGACCTCCGGGATCTCGGTGCAAGGCATCAGCAAGGCCTTCGGTCCCGTGCAGGCCCTTGACGTTGTGGACTTCGACCTCGCGCAGGGGGAGATCCACGCGCTCGTGGGTGAGAACGGTGCCGGGAAGACCACGCTGATGCGTATCCTGGACGGCTTGATTCAGCCGGACCAGGGAAGCATCGAGGTCGCTGGTACGCCCGTGCACATCCCCGATCCCCAGGCGGCCTCCCGCCTGGGGATCGGGATGGTGCACCAGCGCTTCCAGCTCCACCCGTCGCTGACAGTGCTTGAGAATGTCGTCCTAGGGGCGGAACCTCAACGGTACGGGCTGTTCGGCCGCCGCCGGGCCCGAGAGAGGGTTTCGGAGCTAGCAGAGCGCCACGGGTTTGAAATCGATCCAGACTTGCCCGTCGCGGCGCTCCCGGTGGGCGTTCGACAGCGCGTCGAGATTCTCAAGGTGCTCCATCGGGGCGCCGATTATCTAATTTTTGATGAGCCCACGTCGGTCCTCACGCCGCAGGAGGCCCAGAGTCTCTTCGGGGTCATCAGGTCCTTGAAGGCCGATGGCAAGTCAATCGTATATATCTCGCACAAGATCTGGGAGGTCTTGGAGATCTCCGATCGCATCAGCGTCCTCAGGCGCGGACGCAACGCAGGCGGGCTGTTGACCTCTGAGGCCACGTCCGAGGCGATCGCCGACCGGATGGTGGGCCACGAAGTCCCTCCGCTTCGCCGCGCGAAGAACGCCGAGTCGGGAGCGATCGGTCTCGAGGCAAAGGACCTGGCCGTCAAGGACGATCGCGGCATTGTCACGGTTCGCGGCGTCAGTCTTCAGGTACATGAAGGCGAGATCGTCGGCATGGCGGGCGTGGAAGGGAATGGGCAACGTGAACTCGTGGAAGCACTGGCTGGGCTCCGTTCTCCCGTTTCAGGGACCGTCCGGCTCGGCGGGGCCGATGTGACCTCCCTGGAACTGTACGAGCGCCGCCGCCGAGGGCTTGCCCTGATACCCGAAGACCGTGATCGCGAAGGCGTGTGTGGGTCCTTCTCCATCGCCGAGAACCTGCTGGGGAATCGCTACCGCGAGGCTCCGTACGCGGTCGCAGGCAGTCTCCGCGCGCGACCGTTGCGTGAGTTGAGTAAGGACCTCATCGAGCGCTACGGAATCCGTGCCGAGGGACCATCGGCGCCCGTCGGCAATCTCTCCGGCGGCAACGTCCAGAAGGTCGTCGTTGCCCGCGAGCTGAGCACCCATCCCAGCGTCGTTCTGGCCGTCCACCCTAGTCGCGGGATCGACATCGGCGCCATGCGCGCGGTTCATCAGGAGCTTCTGAATCTCGCTTCCGAGGGAAGCGCGGTGCTTCTTGTTTCCGGTGACCTCGACGAGATCTTCGCCCTGTCCGACCGGATTCTCACGATTTTCGAGGGTGCCATCACGGGTGAACTGTCTGCTACAGAGGCGAGCCGTGAACAGGTTGGCCGTCTGATGCTGGGCGGGCGGAGGCAAGCTGCATGAGGACGCTCGCGAGGATCCTCACGACCTTCGCGACTGCTCTGCTCGTTGACGCTGTCATCCTCATCGTGTCCGGCCGCAGCCCGATCGCCGTCTATGGTCTGCTCTGGCAACAGGCATTTGGGAGCACGAGTGCCTTCGCCGACACGCTGCTCAATGCGACGCCACTGATCTTCACGGGCGTCGCGACGGCGCTCGCCTTCCAGGCCGGCGTGTTCAACGTTGGGGTGGAAGGCTCGATGTACATGGGCGCCTTCGCGGCGGCCTGGGTTGCGTTCACCTTGACCACACTGCCTTGGTGGGTGTTGATTCCGTTGGCCTTCCTGGGTTCGGCGGTCGCAGGACTTCTCTGGGCCCTTCTGCCTGCCGTCCTCAAGGCCTACCTGCAGGTCGATGAGGTCGTCACGACGCTGCTATTGAACTACGTCGCGATCGACATCACCGCCTACCTCGTCACGTATCCGTTCCTCGCGCCAGGCGCCGCCAACTCGATGTCCGTGCCCATTGCAAGCCAGGCCGAGCTCCCGAGGCTGGTCGCGTCCTCACAATTGAACGCCGGCTTCCTGGTGGCGGTCGCCGTGGCGATCGTGGCTGCTTGGCTCATCCGGCGCTCTGTTCTCGGATTCGAAATCCGTAGCCTCGGTCAGAACCCCTGGTTCGCCCGTACCATGGGCATTCCCCTCGCAAGAACGATCGTCGCTGCGATGTGTGTCTCCGGGCTCATCGGGGGCTTGGGCGGCGCCACCCAGGTCCTCGGGGTCAATTATCGCTTCGTCCAGGGATTCAGCCCTGGCTATGGCTTCGACGGCATCACTGTGGCGTTGATGGCAAACAACAACCCGATTGGGGCGATCGTCGGCGCCGTGCTCATCGGTGCTTTGCGCAACGGTGGCACAACCATGCAACTCTTCACGAACATCCCGCTCGACCTTGTCAACGTGCTGCAGGCCATCGTGATCCTTCTCGTCACCGTCAACGTGGGGTTTCGCATCCGGAGTCGGGGTTGGAGGCGGAAGCAGGAAGCGAAGACTGCATCATGAACAGGCTGACGGAGGCGATGCCGTGCTCCTGAACGTGCTGGCAAGTACCCTTGATAGCGCCACGCCCTTGCTGTTCGCTGCCATGGGAGGGATCATCGCGCAACAGGCAGGGATGCTCAACATCGGCATCGAGGGGATGATGCTCGCTGGGGCATTTGGCGGCGTGCTGGTGTCCTACCTGACCGGTAGCGTCCCGCTCGCACTGCTCGGCGCCATGGGCACTGCCATGCTGGTCGGCCTGATCTTCGACTTCTTCGTAGTCACGCTGCGCGCCAACCTGATCGTGGTGGGGCTGGCGATCAACATTCTTGCCGTCGGAGCAACAGGCTATATCCTACCCGTCGCGTTCAACGTTCAGGGTGCTTTCGCGCCGCCAGGTCTCCGTGGCCTTGGCGCCGTGCCGATGGGCTGGCTGGCTGGCGTGCCGGTATTGGGCCGGCTCCTGGAGGGCCATACGGTGCTGGTCTACCTCTCCTGGATCAGCGTTTTTGTCACGGCCTTGGTTCTCCGGCACACCGTCTGGGGAATCCGGGTGCGCGCCGTGGGCGAAGATCCCGAGGCGGCTCGCGCTAGCGGGATCCCCGTCAAGAGCATCCAGTACGGCGCCATCCTGATGTGCGCGGCGATTGCCGGGCTTGCGGGAGCGCAGCTCTCACTCGGAGAGCTCACCCTGTTCAACAAGGCGATGACGGGCGGCCGTGGGTTCATTGCGCTCGCTGCGTTCTTCTTTGGCGGGTTCCGGCCGAGCGGCACGGCCGTCGCGTGCTTCGTCTTCGGCTTCTTCGAGGCGCTACAGTACCGGGTGCAGCAGATCGGCATTCCGCCGCAACTGATAGAGACGCTCCCATATATCAGCGTCGTGCTTGCGCTGGCGTCGATGCAGATCGTGCGGGCCTGGCGGAGGAGGAGGGCGACCAATGCCCAATGACGCCGCCTCGGTGCTCGCTCAGCCGTGCTGATTTGTCGACCCCCACGCCAAGGTAACGCTGCCTGGAACTCCGTAGCCGTTCGAAACCGAAAGTTGTCCATGTTCTGGTGGATGAAGCTGAACACGGAGGCGCCGGATATGGCGCGAGCGCGGCCCGGCTGAGGCACCCGGCTGGGAGCTTGGCCGAGGCCGTAGAGCCCAGGCCCGTCTTGAACACTTTCAGTTGAGTTGATCGACCGCGGTCCGTTGGGGACGCGGTCTTCGTGTGTCTAGTCGTCGCTGAAGAAGTGCGTTTCAGGTGGGCGTGGAGCGGGGTAGCGGCAGGGTGGGGCGTAGGAGGGTTGCGAGAAGCCGGGCCAGGATTTGGGACAAGAGAGCCTCGATGTAGCGCAGACCGGCGAGGAGCGTGGCGAAGTTCATGCCCGAGGCGCTGAGCACCACGTTGAGCTTGTCTCCGTGGGTGCCCTTGAGGCGGTTGCGGTCCAGGCGCTTGCCGCTCTTGAGGTGCCCGATGGTGGGTGTGAATAGCGGCGCGGCGCTTCATCCAGCGCCACACGCCCTTGGGGATGCGCCCCCGGCGGCGGCGGTCGACGTGCACCTGGGTGGGCCCGTCGTAGTCGTGCCCGCGGTAACCCATGTCCACGAACACGTGCGCCGGCGCTCTCCCGGCCACGCCCTCCACCTGCCTGAGCGTCTCCTTGAGGGTGTGCCCGTCGTAGGGGTTGCCGGGGCACGCCCGGGCGGCCAGCAGCCAGCCGCCCCGGCTGGTGACGGCCAGGGACACCTTGCAGCCGAACTCGTAGCGCTTGCGGGCCTTGCCTTTGGCGATGCACTCGACTTCGGGCGCGTGGATGCTGTAGAGCTTGTGCTTGTCGGTGCGCTGCTGGCGGTAGAGGCGCCAGCCGAGCTTCAAGAGGGAAGCGAGCTCGTCGTTGGGCTGCGGGGCCTTGCGTTCGATGTCGCGAATCACCCGCCCCAGAATCGTGCGCAGCTTGCGGGTCTCGCGCCGGGCGCGCCGGAACTGCTTGGCGTGCGCGTACCGGCTCTGCTGGAACAGCAGGCGCTTGCCGATGCGCACGTAGGATTGCCTCAGCGCGATGCCCTCGGCCTTGGCTTGCTTCACCAGCCGCTCCCGCGCTCGCTGGTAGAGCCGAGCGTCGGTGGGGAAGCGCGCGTGCTTCTCCTGCACGGTGGTGTCCACGTTCACGCGCTGGAGTTGACTCACCTTCACCAGCTTCAACCTCAAGCCCGCCTCGATGGTTTCCTGCAGGAGCTTCTCGGCGCCGGCCTCGCCGATGCGCCGCCGCCAGCGGGTCATGCT
>Ga0114931_10001642_pt1 | contig 28510 bp, 21 predicted proteins | sample 2SBtaG_FD_89579 | JGI IMG/M metagenome (GOLD analysis project Ga0114931, IMG submission 89579) | Deep subsurface microbial communities from Kolumbo volcano to uncover new lineages of life (NeLLi) - 2SBTROV14_V59a metaG | ecosystem: Environmental > Aquatic > Marine > Volcanic | place: Kolumbo... | reverse complement strand
TTAGTTAGTCGCTCACCGCACGCGGCTTTTGCGTGTTTCAAGCGCGGGCATCGAGTATGTGCGGGCCATCCGCATCATGTAGGGTATGTGCCATGCGGATAAATTCCTCAGAGGGAATTTGACGAATGACGTCACCCGTCTCTCCGTCATGAACCATGATGATAACCTTGTGTAGTTTCTCGTCTACGGAAAATTCGAGTTCACGACGAACGTTCTGGAACTGGTTGCGAACTTGATTCATTGCCGTCTGAACATCTTCCGAGCGTGTCGCACCGTTGACCGGCGCTAATGCGCTGCCGGAGACCTTCAGCTCCCGGACGTTTGAATGCAGGTTGAGTGTCGATGAATCGGCGGGAATCTCGGTCCTTCTCCCGTTGCTAACCGAACTCACCTGTGCAGGTGTATTGATCGATGACATGGCGTCCGCCTCGCAAATCCTATGAAATGCTTACGCTACCCTCCGGGGCCACCTGGCCCCGGAGGTTACCGTGGGATCTCTTATCTCAGTAGCGAAAGGGCTAGCTGAGGTAATGAGTTTGCCTGCTGGACGATGGACACACCTGCCTGCTGCAGGATCTGCGCCCTAGTCATCGCCGCGGTTTCCTTGGCGAAGTCGGCGTCCTGAATTCGTGATCTTGCAGAATTCAGGTTCTCCGAACTGACCGTCAGATTGGAGATCGTCGATTCCAGTCGGTTTTGCAAGGCACCAAACGCGGCTCGTTGACCCACGATCGTTGTGATCGCGCTGTCAATGATACTGAGCGCCGAGTTGGCGTTGGTCACCGTGGAGACATCCAGCGTCGACACGGCCTGCAGCGCAGAGGTGTTGGACGCTGCGGCGAAATTACCACCGGTGGCCTCGTTGACGCTGAAGGACTTGTCGGAGTTGAACTTGACCTGACCCGTAACCTGGGTACCGTTCGCGACCGAGTCCGCGGCCAGGGTCGCCGTACCGACGGTCACGGTACCGGCATTGGCGGTAGTCGTATCCCTAACGATGATGTCGTTACCGCTCGAATTGGTAAGGGTGATACCCGTACCGGCCGCATTCAGTTCGGCAGTGACGCCGGTCTTGGACGATGCATCGTTAAAGGACTTGATCGCGCCGGCCAGGCCGGAGGCACCGGTGGTCGACGAAATGCTGAATGAGACCGACTGAGCCGTGCTGTTATCGGAAACGATACTGAGCTGATAAGAGCCGGCGGTGGCCAGCGAGACGTCGATCGAAGTTGACGCGGTCGCGGTTACACCGGTATTGCTCGTCTGAGCGTTGACCTGCTCGGCGACGGCCTTCGCCGACGAACTGGTGGTCGGAGTGACGGTAGCGGTACCCAAGGTACCACTGATCGTCAGGGCCTGAGCCGTGGCGGCGCGGGAGGTCTCGGAACCGGAAGCAGCGGCAGTCGTGGCCGACGAAGCGGTACCATCTACCCGATAGTTGCCATACTGGCTGGTACGGAAGTTACCCGTGGTCGCGATAATGGTCTGGCCTTCGTTGGCGCCGATCTGGAAGGCGGCCGTACCGAAAGTGCCGTCAAGCAGCTTGGTGCCGTTGAACTCGGTGGTCTGCGCCACGCGATCCAGCTCAGACACCAACTGACCAACTTCGGAGTTGATGGTCAGTCGGTCGGAATCGGAGTTGGTCGCATTGGCGGACTGAACCGACAGCTCGCGGATACGCTGCAAGATGCCGCTGGCGGTGCTCAATGCACCTTCTGCGGTCTGCGAAAGCGAAACGGCGTCGTTGGCGTTACGGACGGACTGATCCAAGCCTCGGACCTGGGAGGTCATACGCTCCGCGATACCCAGACCTGCGGCATCGTCCTTGGCGCTATTGATTCGCAGACCCGAAGACAGACGGCTCAGGGCCGTAGATATTTGGGACTGGGTACGATTCAAATTACGCTGAGCCGTCAGCGAGGCAATGTTCGTGTTAATAATCTGAGGCATGATCGATATCTCCTACAGACACCGAACCTAGTTATATCGGATAGGTATCGGTGTGTTCATTCTCAGCGGATATACTCCAAGTCAGGAATATTTACCGCTCCCGAATGCCTTATCGGTCGATCCACCTCTGGGCTTTAGGCCTATCCCGCCCTCAATTTACACATCAACAAGGACTGGTGTCTCAGATAACCTTGGAAAACCGTTGGCCACTGTGCCCTTTGAGATATCGGTCAAACACCATACAGATATTGCGAATCAGCAAACGACCGCGAGACTGGACCACAATGCCGCGATCGTCCATCTCGAGCAGTCCGTCGGCCCGCATATTCTCGAGCGCCTTCAACTCGGCCGCGAAATAGGCCGCGAAGGTTTGACCATCAGGGATCTCGACCTCGTCGAAACGCAGCGAGAAGTGACAAATTAGATCGGTCATGATGGCCCTGCGGACGATATCGTCGGCATCCAGCTCGATCCCTCGCCAAATGGGCAACTTCCCGGCATCGAGCGCGGCATAATAAGGATCGGTCTCCTTCCGGTTCTGGCTGTAGGTATTGCCAACCTTGCCGATCGAGGTGACCCCCATGCCGATCAAATCGCAATCGGCATGGGTCGCGTAGCCCTGAAAATTCCGATAGAGGCTCCGTTCCCGCTGAGCCACCGCCAGTTCGTCATCGTACTTGGCGAAATGGTCCATGCCGATGTAGACATAACCCTTGGCGGTCAGACGTTCAATCGTCGCCTGCAGGATATCGAGTTTCTCGGCAGCCGACGGCAGGTCTTCCTCATTGATGCGCCGCTGCGGCTTGAACATCACGGGGAGATGGGCGTAGTTGAATACCGACAGTCGATCCGGATTCACCGCAATGACCTTGTCCAGCGTCGCCATGAATCGGTCGACGGTCTGGAACGGCAGGCCATAGATCAGGTCAAGGCTGATCGATTTGAAACCCACGCGACGCGCCTCGTCCAAAGCCGTGAAAGTCTGCATTTCGCTCTGGATTCGATTCACGGCCTTCTGGACTCTGGGGTCAAAGTCCTGGACGCCCATGCTCATGCGGTTGAAACCGAGCTCCCTGAGTAGCGCGATCGTATCGCTACGCACCTCGCGGGGATCGATCTCGATCGAATACTCCCCGCTGTCGTCGTCACAAAGCTTGAAATGACTGCGCGTATGATCCATAAGCGCGCGCATTTGGGCATGGTCAATAAAGGTGGGCGTTCCGCCCCCCCAATGCAACTGCTCTACACGCCGACTGCGATCGAACAGCGCTGCCTGCATCTCGATCTCACGATGCAGATAGTCAAGATAAGGCACCGTTAGCGTCCGGTTCTTGGTGGCGATCTTATTGCAGCCGCAGTAGAAGCAGACGGTGTCGCAAAACGGAATATGAAAATACAGCGAGAGCGGCCGCCCGGACGCATTACTGGCCCTGGCCGCCTCGATATAGGACTGGTCATCAAACCCCTCATGGAACTGCACCGCAGTCGGATACGAGGTATAGCGAGGTCCACTCTTGTCGTACCGATGAATCAGTTCAAGATCGAATTCCAGTGTCTGTTCCATTCGTGACTCCCTTCCCGGTTACTCTGCCGGTTCAGCGCTCGTCTCGCCCCGTTTCTCGGGACGCATATGCGGAAATAACAAAACATCACGTATCGACGGCGAATCCGTCAACAACATGACGAGTCTGTCGATACCAATCCCCTCGCCCGCAGTCGGCGGCAAGCCATATTCCAGGGCGCGAATATAGTCGGCATCGAACTCCATGGCCTCCTCGTCTCCCCGCGCCTTGGCTTCCAATTGCGCGCGCATGCGCTCGGCCTGATCCTCGGGGTCATTGAGCTCTGTAAAGCCATTGGCGATCTCTCGGCCGCCAATAAACATCTCGAACCGGTCGGTGACCGAAGGATCTTGATCGCTACGTCGGGCCAAGGGCGACACCTCGGTCGGATAGGCCGTGATGAAGGTCGGCGTCATCAACCTGTGTTCGACGGTCTTTTCGAAGATTTCCACCAGGATCTTGCCCGTACCGCTGCCTTCGGGCAACGCCACGTCGTACCTTTCCGCCGTGGCGCACAGGGCCGCCTCGTCGGCGAGATCGGCCTCGCTGAGCTCCGGATTGTAATGCAGCACCGAATCACGCAGCGTCAGACGCTGGAAGGGCTGCGAGAAGTCGTACGCTTCCTCCTGATAGACCAGCTTGGGCGAACCCAGCACCGCCTGCATCAGTTGACGAATCATATCTTCGGTCAGGTCCATGAGCTCATGATAGTCGCTGTAGGCCTGATAGAACTCGAGCATCGTAAACTCGGGGTTATGACGGGTCGAAAGCCCCTCGTTGCGGAAATTCCGGTTGATCTCAAAGACCCTCTCGAAACCACCGACGACCAGACGCTTCAAATAGAGCTCCGGGGCGATACGCAAATAGAGCGGGATATCGAGCGCGTGATGATGGGTCACGAACGGCTTGGCGGCCGCTCCGCCCGGCATCACCTGCATCATCGGGGTCTCGACCTCCATAAAACGGCGATCGAGTAGGTAGCGGCGAATAAAGTCGATCGTAGCGGCGCGGACCAGGAAGGTCCTGCGGGTAGTCTCGTTCATGATGAGATCGAGATAGCGCTGGCGATAGCGCGCCTCCATATCGACCAGGCCGTGAAACTTCTCCGGCAAAGGCCTCAGCGACTTCGTCAGCAGGCGGATTTCCGTCGCCCGTACCGACAGCTCGCCGGTACGCGTGCGGAACAGGGTCCCGACCACACCGATGATGTCTCCGATATCCCATTTTTTGAAGTCCGCGTAGACCTCCGTTCCGACGACGTCGCGCTGGACGTAGATCTGGATACGGCCGGACATGTCCTGAATATGTGCGAAGCTCGCCTTACCCATGACCCGTCGGGTCATCAGGCGCCCGGCGAGACGAACGTGAATGGTCTCGGCCTCCAAGGCCGCCTCGTCGTGATCGGCGTAGGCTTGTTGCAGATCGGCGCCGAAGTGTTCGCGTCGAAAGTCACTCGGATAGGCGACCCCATTCTCCCGCAGGGCCGCGAGCTTCTCCCGCCGCTGTCCGATCTGTTCGTTGTGTTCTCGCTCCGACTCCCGCTCGACAGGCGCCGGATTTATCATTTCACTCATGTGTCTTCCTATAATCCACTTTTGAGGCTGGCCTCGATAAATGCATCCAGGTCGCCGTCTAATGCAGCCTGGGTGTTCCCGGTTTCGACCCCGGTGCGGAGATCTTTGATGCGCGACTGGTCGAGCACATAAGAACGAATCTGGCTGCCCCAGCCGATGTCACTCTTGGTATCCTCGATTGCCTGTTGGGCGCCTTGCCGCTTTTGCATCTCCAATTCATAGAGCTTGGCCTTCAGCTGTTTCATGGCCGTTGCACGATTCTTGTGCTGAGAGCGATCATTCTGACACTGGACGACGATGCCGGTGGGCTCGTGGGTGATACGAATGGCGGACTCGGTCCTGTTGACATGCTGACCACCCGCCCCACTGGCGCGATAGGTGTCGACACGCAGATCGGCCGGGTTTATCTCGATATCGATGTCGTCATCAATCTCAGGCGACACGAAAACCGCGGCGAACGAGGTATGGCGACGGTTGCCCGAATCAAACGGAGATTTGCGCACCAGGCGATGAACCCCGGTCTCGGTGCGCAACCAGCCAAAGGCGTAGTCGCCACGGAAATTAATTGTCGCGCTTTTGATGCCGGCGACCTCTCCGGGCGAACATTCGATAACTTCGGTCGTGAAGCCTCTGCGCTCGCCCCAACGCAGGTACATGCGCATCAGCATCTCGGCCCAATCCTGCGCTTCGGTACCTCCCGAACCGGACTGGATGTCCAGAAAGGCGTCATTGGCATCCATTTCACCGGAAAACATGCGCCGAAACTCAAGGGCGGACAAGCCTTTCTCCAGCTCATCGATGTCCGAACAGACCTCGTCGATCGTAGGCTGATCGTCCTCCTCAGCGGCAAGCTCAAGCAGCTCACGCCCTTCGGACAAACCGTCATCCAGTTTGGAAATGGTCTCGACGAGGGTCTGCAGCGAGGCACGCTCCTTTCCGAGCTCTTGGGCCCGTTCGGGTTGAGACCAGATATCGCCGTCTTCGAGCTCCCGCTCGATCTCGATCAGGCGTTCGCGACGACTGTCGTAGTCAAAGATACCCCCTGAGGGTCTTGGTACGATCCTCCATGTCTTTGATTCGGTTCAAGTGGGGCGCAATTTCTATCATTACAACGGGTTCCCGGCTAAAAACGAGCATTCTACACAACTCGCCGGAGATTGTAATGATATGGCGGCTACGCGAACCGCGACTCAGGTCGCAGATTGCTGTCCAGATATCACCTCGGCGATCCCTGCCGCGAGTCGTTTGACAAGTTGGGCGTCGCTGCCCTCCACCATGACCCGGATCAAGGGTTCGGTGCCCGACTCTCTGAGCAGGACACGTCCTTCGGAACCCAATTCGGCCTCCGCCGCATTGAGTACCTCGGTGACCGCATCCGACCGACGAAAATCGAAAGCCTCGTTCAATGGAACATTGATCATGTGCTGAGGGAACTTGGTCATACCCTGACGCAATTCATGCAACGTGCATCCGCTCTGAAGAAGGGCCGCCAAGACCTGCAAGGCGGAGACGATCCCATCCCCCGTGGAGGTCCGGTCGAGACATATTATATGGCCTGATGACTCGCCGCCCAGCAACCAATCGGTTGCCTTGAGCCGCTCCATGATGTAGCGATCGCCTACTGAAACGCGCTCAAACGCTATCCCCAATCCCTTGAATGCCAGTTCGAGCCCGAAATTCGACATCAGGGTCCCGACAACGCCACCGCCCAGATGTCCTTGTTGCAAACGGGATCGTGCAACGATGAAGAGCAATTCGTCTCCGTCCACGACTTCGCCTTTGTTGTCGACCATGATGACCCGATCGCCATCACCGTCCAATGCGATCCCGAGGTCGGCGTGGTGCTCCAGGACGGACTTCTGCAGCGCCTGGGTCGAGGTGGCGCCACACTGCTCGTTGATGTTGAGACCGTCGGGGTGAACACCGATACGGATCACGTCTGCCCCAAGTTCGGTAAAGACATCCGGGGCGACATGATAGGTTGCGCCGTTGGCGCAATCGACAACAAGCTTCAAACCACGTAGGGTCAGAGTCGACGGGATCGTGCTCTTGCAAAACTCGATGTAACGACCAGCCGCGTCGACGACACGCTCTGCTTTACCGAGCACGGCCGAATCCACAGTCACAAGCGGCTCGTCGAGTTCAGCCTCGATAGCCGCTTCGATATCATCCGGCAGTTTGCAACCCTCGGCCGAGAAAAACTTGATGCCATTGTCATAGTAGGGGTTGTGAGAGGCGCTGATCACGATACCGGCTTGGGCACGCAAGGTGCGGGTCAGGTAGGCAATGGCCGGCGTCGGCATCGGGCCCAACAGCAGAATATCCACACCTGCGGCCGAAAGTCCCGCCTGCAAGGCGGACTCGAACATGTATCCGGAAATTCGCGTATCCTTGCCGATCAGGACCTTGCGCCCTCCGGCTGATGCTTCACTCGCGAGCACCCTGCCCACCGCCCAGCCGAGTTTCAACACGAACTCCGGCGCGATTGGAGGGGCGCCGACCCGGCCGCGAATACCATCAGTCCCGAAGTAACGTCTACTCATACTCTCTCCCTCAAATCTCCAAAATGGCCTGGCAGATACGGACGGCATCCACCGTAGCGCCGACATCATGCGCGCGAATGAGGGCGACGCCCTGGTTTGCGCCAAGCGCCGCCAGGGCAACACTGGCGAATACCCTTTCGTCGACCTCATGTCCCAGCATCTTGCCGATCATGGTCTTACGGGATACCCCGATTAATACCGGGAAGCCCAGGCTGACAAACTTCGGCAAGTCTCTAAATAACTCAAGGTTATGGCGAAGATCTTTTCCGAACCCGAAACCGGGATCGATCAACAGGCGCGCCCTTTCCATACCTGAATCCAGGCAGACCTCGACCCGTTGCTCCAGGAATTCCAGCACTTCGGTCGTCACATCGGCATAGAGCACTTCCTTCTGCATACTGCGCGGCTCACCACGCATGTGCATGAGACACACCGGGACGCCGCTGGCTACCGCGGCCGCCAAGGCCCCTGGCGCTCTGAGTGCTCGGACGTCATTTATCATCCCCGCTCCGGCTTCAATCGCCAGTGTCATGACTTCGGGTTTGCTGGTATCAATCGAAAGCGGGATATCGAGTTCCCGCTGCAGCGCCTTGATCACCGGGATGACACGATCAAGCTCTTCTTCCAAGGCAACCGGGTGGGCCCCTGGTCGCGTCGACTCACCACCGATATCGATAATCGCCGCGCCTTCGGCAGCCATCCGTTCGGCCTGCCTGAGCGCTGCATCCATTTGTAAAAAAACACCCCCGTCCGAAAAGGAATCAGGGGTGATATTGAGGACACCCATGACCCGGGGGATACTCAGGTCGAGGGACTTTCCCGCACAATCCAGCTTCATCTGACTACGACATCAGGATCCTGCTCCCATCCGCTGGCGCATCAATGCTGTCCGGCGGGATCACCGATCGGTTTGTCCGAATCCTTCTTTTCGGCGGAATCGGCTTCAACCTTGACGCCGCCTTCACCCGGTCCGTTACCGGTCGGTTGGTCCGGATTCTGCCAGTCACGAGGCGGCGGCACTTCCCTGCCCTCCATGATGGCGTCAATCTGACTGGCGTCGATGGTCTCATACTTGATCAGCGTATCGGACATCAAATGGAGCTTGTCCATGTGCTCGATCAACAGATTGCGTGCCCGTTCGTAGTTGCGGTCCACGATCGCGCGAACTTCCTCGTCTATGGTATGAACGGTCTCATCGGATATGGTCTTATGCTGCGTTACGGAACGGCCGAGGAAGACCTCACCCTCGTCCTCACTGTAAGTCAACGGACCCAGACGCTCGGAAAGTCCCCATTTGGTGACCATGCTGCGCGCGATCTCGGTGGCGCGTTGAATGTCGTTCGACGCGCCGGTCGTAACCGCGTCGACACCGAATACAAGTTCTTCGGCAATACGCCCGCCGAACATGCTTGAAATCTGGCTCTCCAAACGCTGTCGGCTATAGCTGTGACGATCTTCCTCGGGCAGGAACATGGTGACGCCCAATGCCCGGCCACGCGGAATAATCGTAACCTTATGCACCGGGTCATGCGAAGGCACGAGGCGGCCCACAATCGCATGCCCCGACTCGTGATAGGCCGTCAGGCGCTTCTCTTCCTCGCTCATGACCATGGAGCGACGTTCGGCGCCCATCATGACCTTGTCCTTGGCCTGTTCGAGATCGGCCATGTCGACCACGCGCTTGTTGCCCCGGGCCGCGAACAATGCCGCCTCGTTGATCAGGTTGGCGAGATCGGCGCCGGAAAAACCAGGCGTGCCGCGCGCGATGATTGCGGGTTCGACGTTGTCCGACATCGGGACCTTGCGCATATGGACGCGCAGAATTTGCTCGCGTCCGCGGATATCCGGCAAAAGCACCACGACCTGACGGTCGAAACGGCACGGACGCAACAATGCCGGATCAAGCACATCCGGCCGGTTGGTCGCGGCAATAACAATCACGCCTTCATTGCCTTCGAAACCGTCCATCTCGACGAGCAATTGATTCAAGGTTTGCTCGCGCTCGTCGTGGCCACCGCCGAGGCCGGCGCCACGATGACGACCGACGGCATCGATCTCATCGATGAAGATGATGCAGGGCGCATGCTTTTTGGCCTGCTCGAACATGTCACGAACACGGGCAGCACCGACGCCGACAAACATCTCGACAAAGTCGGAACCGGAAATCGTGAAAAAGGGGACTTTCGCCTCGCCGGCAATGGCCTTGGCCAACAAGGTTTTTCCGGTTCCGGGAGAACCCACCATCAAGACACCACGCGGGATCTTGCCACCGAGTTTCTGGAATTTGCTGGGATCACTCAAGAACTCGACCAGTTCAGTAACCTCTTCCTTGGCCTCCTCGACACCGGCAACGTCCTGAAACGTGATCTTGACCTGATCTTCGTTCAAGAGCCGTGCACGACTGCGCCCGAAAGACATCGCGCCGCGGCCACCGCCACCGCCCTGCATCTGGCGCATGAAAAAGATCCAGACACCGATCAACAGCAGCATCGGGAACCAAGAAATAAAGATCTGCATCAGGACGCTCTGCTGTTCCTGAGGCCGGGCCTGAATGTTCACGCCATTGTTCAGGAGATCCCCTACCAGACCAGGATCGCCGGGGCTGAAGGTCGTGAACTTGTCGCCGGCCTGAGTCGTGCCCTGAACCGTACGACCGTTGATGACAACCTCGCGGACGTCACCATTTTTCACACTCGAAATAAACTGAGAATACGAAAGTTGGTGCGACGAAACTTGAGGCGGGCTGAAATTGTTGAACACGGAGATCAATACTACCGCGATAACCACCCACAAGATGATGTTTTTTGCCATGTCGTTCAAGTCGATATCCTCTCTAGGCGGCCTCTCGGACCCGGTATTTTTCCCGCCGTTGTCGTGTCGGCACGAATAGTGAAATCTTATGGGCACCTCTAAAAACTCGCTGAAGCCGCACTGGCTGTGTTGTAAACGCGCTCAAAATGCTCATTTACGCCGTGTAAACTGCGCTTTTTCGCCCGTTTACGCCTTGCCATCATCAGCTTGATCGAATTTTTAGAGGCACCCTTATCGGTAATCTGTCGGTATTATGAAATCATTTCTCGCGATAGCGCATAGACTTCGCGCGATCGTGGCCTTGATGCCTTTGGCTTTCTCACTGTAACCAGCTTGAAATGTTGCCTCAAGAGGCGAATATAGTCGTCTGATCCCTGACCTTGGAACACCTTGACCAACAGAGTGCCTCCCGGTTTCAAGACCTTCAGGGCCAGATCAAGCGCCAACTCAGCCAGAAACATCGCCCTGGGCTGATCTACGACGGACATTCCACTGATATTGGGGGCCATATCGGAGATTACAAGGTCCGCCTTGGCATCTCCGAGCGACTCAAGGATACGATCCAGAACCTCCTGCTCGCGAAAATCGCCCTGAATGATTTCGACATCCGGTAAGGGGTCCATCGGAAGAATGTCCATAGCGATGACGCGGCCACTGCCTTGAAGACGGCCTGTCGCGACCTGGGACCAGCCACCCGGCGCGGCGCCAAGGTCTATGATCGTCATCCCTGGCTTGAGGAGTCGGTCGCGCTCATCGATTTCCAGGAGTTTATAGACCGCGCGCGAACGGAAACCCTCCTTCCGGGCCCGTTTGACATAATCATCGTTGTGATGCTCATCGAGCCAACGCCGTTTGCTTTTGTGAGATGACATTTCACACCACCTACGCAGTGCCGTCGGATTGTTGTATGATTCGCCGATGACACTCGAACCCACGCAAAAAAGAGAACTCCGGGCGCTCGCCCACAAGCTCAAACCCGTCGTGATCGTCGGCGCCGCCAGCCTGACGTCGGCGGTCATTGAAGAGATCGACCGTTCGATCGAACATCACGAGCTGATGAAGGTACGCATTAACGCCGGCGACCGGAACGCCCGTACCGAGATGGTGACCCGGATCTGCGACGAGACCCGTAGCGAACTCGTGCAGATCATCGGCCATGTCGCGACCCTGTACCGAAAACGCAAACCGTCCCGCTCAGTCAGCTAAATAACGAACGGCCACGATTTCATACTCGCGCATGCCGCCGGGTGCGTCATAGGTGATGACGTCGCCCTCTTCCTTACCGATCAGGGCCCGCGCGATCGGTGACTTCACCGAGATCTTGCCCCGTTTGATATCGGCCTCCAGATCGCCCACGACCTGGTAGTTGACGGTCTCGTCCGTATCGATATTCAGCAATTCGACGGTTGCACCGAACACGACCTTCCCCTGGGCATTGAGCGTCGTGACATCGATGATCTCGGCAAGCGAAAGTTTGCTTTCCAGCTCGTTGATACGGCCTTCGATGAAACTCTGTTGCTCGCGTGCGGCATGATACTCGGCGTTCTCCTTGAGATCGCCATGTGCCCGAGCCTCGGAGATCGCTGCGATCACGGCCAGTCGTTTGACATTCTTGAGTTCCTGTAACTCCGCCTGCAGGCGTTTCGCGCCCGCAACGGTCATTGGTATCTTCTGCATGGTTATGACATCCCCTTGTGCAGGTCCTGAAGACTCTTGACCTCGAAATCGTCCTCATAGGTCAGCGCCATACACATGGCCCTAGCCCCCGCAGCCGTGGTTGTATAGGTCACCTTATGTTGAAGGGCGGCGCGCCTGATCGCACCCGAATCGGCAATGGCCTTACGACCTTCCGTGGTGTTGACAATCAGGTGAATATCACCGTTTTTGATCATATCGACGATATGCGGACGCCCTTCCCCTACTTTGTAGACCGTATCGCAAGCCACGCCGGCTTCGGTCAGTGCGGCAGCAGTCCCCCGGGTGGCCAGTAGCTCGAAGCCCAACCGGATCAGCGAACGTCCCACCTCGATGATCTTGTCTTTGTCGGCGTCCCGCACGCTCACGAAGGCCTTGCCCCCAGCGCTCAGTTGAATACCGGACTCCCTTTGAGATTTGGCGAAGGCCTCCGCGAAACTGCGACCAATACCCATGACCTCACCGGTTGATTTCATCTCCGGGCCCAGGATGGTATCGACGCCAGTGAACTTGGCGAACGGGAACACCGCCTCCTTAACGGAAACAAAAGTCGGCACGCGTTCCTCGGCAATCCCCTGATCAGACAGCGACTTACCGGACATACAGCGCGCACCAATCGCAGCCAGGGGTCGCCCCGTAGCTTTCGAAACAAAGGGCACGGTTCGCGAGGCGCGAGGATTGACTTCGAGCACATAGATCGAATCCCCCTGAATGGCGAACTGGACGTTCATGAGCCCAATAACCTTGAGCTCGAGGGCCATGGCAACCACTTGCTCGCGCAAACGCTTAATGAGCCCAGCGCCCAGACTATAGGGTGGCAGCGAACAGGCCGAATCGCCGGAGTGGACGCCCGCTTGCTCGATATGCTCCATGACGCCGCCAAGGATCACGGTCCGACCATCGCTAACCGCATCGACATCGACCTCGACGGCATCGTCGAGAAAGCGGTCCAACAACACCGGCGCGTCCGGCGTAACGTTTACAGCCGTACGCATGTAATGCTCGAGTTCCTTCTCGTTATGGACGATCTCCATAGCCCGACCACCTAGCACGTAGGAAGGCCTGACGACAAGCGGATAGCCGATCTCGCGAGCCAGCGTGATCGCCGTTTCGGTGTCTCGCGCGATCCGGTTGGGCGGCTGCCTGAGATTCAAACGTTCAATCATGGCCTGGAAGCGCTCGCGGTCCTCGGCCAGATCGATGGCGTCGGGCGAGGTGCCGATAATCGGCGTACCTGCCGACTCTAGGGCGCGCGCCAGGTTTAACGGCGTCTGACCGCCATACTGTACGATCACACCCGCTGGATTTTCGACATGGATGATCTCGAGTACGTCTTCCAGCGTCAACGGCTCGAAGTAGAGACGATCCGAGATATCGAAATCCGTCGAAACCGTTTCCGGGTTACAGTTGACCATGATCGTCTCATAGCCGTCTTCCCGCATCGCCATGGCCGCATGGACGCAGCAATAATCGAACTCGATACCCTGGCCGATTCGGTTGGGCCCCCCGCCCAGAACCATAATCTTACGCCGGTCCGAAGGGTCCGCCTCGCATTGTGCCTCGTAGCTGGAATAGAGATAGGCCGTACTGGTGGCGAACTCGGCAGCGCAGGTGTCGACGCGCTTGTATACCGGCCGAACACCCAGCTTCCAGCGCGACTCCCGCACCTCTCGCTCGGAAACCGCAAGCAGTTTCGCCAGGCGGCGATCGGAAAAACCCTTGCGCTTGAGCGCCCGCATCGCATCGGCGTCGAGCGCCTGAAGCGAGTCATCGCGAAGCCGTTCCTCGGTCGCAACCAGATCCTGTATTTGGGCCAGGAACCAGGGATCGATACGCGTGATATCGCGGAGTTGATCGAACGCCACGCCCATGCGGAAGGCGTCGGCCACATACCAAAGCCGGTTCGGTCCGGGAAAACGCAGTTCCTCGATCAAATCGTCCTCGATCGATGCCGATTCGCGGTCGACGATTTCATCGAGTCCGTCAACTCCCGTCTCAAGGCCACGCAGGGCTTTTTGGAGCGATTCCTGGAAGGTCCTGCCGATAGCCATGACCTCGCCGACAGATTTCATCTGGGTGCTGAGACGGGCCTCGGCCTGAGGGAACTTCTCGAAGGCAAAGCGAGGCACCTTGGTCACGATATAATCGATCGTAGGCTCAAAAGAGGCCGGCGTGGCGCCGCCCGTGATCTCGTTGTCCAATTCATCCAAGCGATACCCGATAGCCAGTTTGGCCGCGATCCGGGCGATGGGAAAACCCGTGGCCTTGGAGGCCAGGGCCGAGGAACGCGACACCCTCGGATTCATCTCGATGATGACGCAACGACCATCGTCGGGATTGATCGCGAATTGCACATTGGATCCACCTGTATCGACGCCCACCTTCCTGAGCACGGCGATAGAGGCGTCACGAAGACGCTGGTACTCCTTGTCTGTCAGCGTCAGCGCCGGCGCGACCGTGATCGAATCGCCGGTATGGATACCCATGGGGTCGAGGTTCTCGATGGAACAGACGATGATGCAGTTGTCCGCGGCATCGCGAACGACCTCCATCTCGAACTCCTTCCAACCGAGCAGCGATTCCTCGATGAGCAGTTCATTGGTCGGCGACAAATCGAGGCCGCGCTCGCAGATCTCAATGAATTCTTCTTTGTTATACGCGATACCGCCGCCGCTGCCGCCGAGCGTAAAGGACGGGCGGATGATGGTGGGAAAACCCACCTGGACCTGGACCTGAAAGGCCTCCTCCAGACTATGAGCGATTGCTGCGCGAGCCGACTCAAGACCGATTTCATTCATGGCCTTGCGGAATCGATCGCGGTCTTCCGCCATATCGATGGCGTCTTTCGATGCGCCGATCAACTCCACGCCATATTGTTCGAGCACACCCTCACGATCGAGATCGAGCGCGCAGTTGAGCGCGGTCTGTCCACCCATGGTCGGCAGCAATGCGTCCGGGCGTTCTTTCTCGATGACCTGAGCAACCGTCCGCCAGTCGACGCTTTCGACATAGGTCGCATCGGCAAGCCCGGGGTCGGTCATGATCGTCGCCGGATTGGAGTTGACGAGGACGACTCGAATGCCCTCTTCTTTCAGGGCCTGACAGGCCTGGGCTCCGGAATAATCGAACTCGCATGCCTGACCGATTACGATTGGTCCGGCACCCAGAATCAGGACACTCTTTATATCTGTTCTCTTGGGCATTTAAAGTTACTATGCAGATTGATTCAATGGGGTTTTGGTAGTCGCCATGAGCGCGATGAAACGATCGAACAGATCGCCTGCGTCATGTGGCCCCGGACTGGCCTCGGGATGTCCCTGAAAGCCGAATGCCGGACGATCTCGGCGGGAAATGCCTTGCAGCGTACCGTCGAATAACGAACGGTGCGTGACCTCCAGCGTGTCGGGCAGCCCCTGCTCCGAAACCGCGAAACCATGATTCTGACTCGTAATCATGACCCGACCGGAGGCGAGATCCTGTACCGGGTGGTTCGCTCCATGGTGACCGAATTTCATCTTTTCCGTACTGGCGCCGCTGGCCAGCGCCAGCAACTGATGGCCAAGACAGATTCCGAAGGTCGGAACGCCCTTGTCTACCAGGGTGCGAATACTGTCGATGGCGTACTGACAGGGCTCTGGATCACCGGGGCCGTTAGAGAGCATAACACCGTCAGGCCTGAGCGCCAGGACGTCATCGGCAGGTGTTTGCGCCGGCACTACGGTCAACTCGCAGCCACGATCGACAAGCATGCGTAAGATATTGTGCTTGACGCCAAAATCGTAAACGACGACCTTGAAGGGGCCCGAAGCGGACGGACTCTGACGACCGATCAAACCGCTAGGATGAGCGGCGTCCCAACTTCCCTCGCTCCAGGCGTAGCTCTGCTTGGTGGTCACCGCACAGGCAAGATCCATCCCCTGCAGACCGGCGAACGAGCGGGCCTTGGCAATGGCGGCGTCGGTATCGATCCGCTCCCCTGCCTGAATACATCCACGCTGGGCGCCCTTGTCGCGGAGGATACGCGTCAGCTGCCGGGTATCGATCCCGGCGATGGCAATAATCCCCTGAGCCTCGAGAAACTCCGAAAGCGAGCCCTGACTCCGCCAATTGCTGTAAATGATCGGGAGATCTCGAATAATCATACCGCTGGCAACCGCCTGCGGTTGCTCAAGGTCTTCGTCATTGAACCCGACGTTACCGATATGCGGGCAGGTAAAAGTGATAATTTGACGGCAATATGATGGATCACTCAGAATTTCCTGATATCCCGTCATGGCGGTATTGAACACCACCTCGCCGACGGTCTCGCCGGCCCGGCCGATCGAAAGACCCGTAAAGCAGGTGCCGTCTTCTAGAGCCAACAAGGCCGGTTGGTACACCCCTACCTCCAAACAATACTTTTTAGATAAAAAGGTTACGAAAACAACACGTGCAGGCAACCCCAAACGCGAGCCCCTGCTCAAGACGCGAACCACATCCCCGGACCCGGCGCAGCCGTGGTCGGTCAAGGGAATTTTCCGCATGCAAACGGCAAACGATTCTATATGATCCACTGACCCGCGTCCACGTCGGAATCGCAGGACCGACCGGCACCGGTCGTCGCCACCCCAGGACACTGCTGCGCGCGAACCGATAATATTGATTTGATTCGTTACTTATCTGATATCATTGCATCTTTGGTCTGAACAAGCCCTATCAACCTCAACAACCAAAATCAACATGACCGAATTCCCTAGAATCAAGCGCTTACCCCCATATGTTTTCAATATCGTTAACGAACTGAAGGCCGCCGCGCGAGCGCGCGGCGAAGACGTCATCGATTTCGGCATGGGCAATCCGGACCAGCCGACGCCTAGACACATCGTCGACAAGCTCGTAGAGGTTGCACAACGGGATGACACCCATCGTTACTCGATGTCGAAAGGCATCCCTCGGCTACGTAGGGCCATCTGCAACTGGTATCTGCAACGCTACGGCGTCGAACTGGACCCGGACCACGAGGCCATTGTCACGATCGGATCGAAAGAAGGCCTTGCCCATCTCGCGCTCGCGACCATGGGTCCGGGGGACGCGGTACTCGTCCCGAATCCTGCCTATCCGATACACCCTTACGGGTTCGTCATCTCCGGTGCGGACATTCGTCATGTGCCGCTGGTCCCAGGTGTAGATTTCTTCGCCGAGCTCGAAAAAGCCATCGTAGATTCATGGCCGCGCCCCAAAATGCTGGTGCTGAATTTTCCTGCCAACCCGACGACGCAGTGTGTCGAGCTCGATTTCTTCGAGAAAGTCATTCAGATCGCCGCCGAGCATAAAATATGGGTTGTGCATGACCTCGCCTATGCGGACATCGTCTTCGATGGCTATGTCGCGCCCTCGATCCTTCAGGTGCCGGGCGCCAAGGAAATAGCTGTGGAGTTCTTCAGCCTGTCCAAGAGCTATAACATGCCGGGCTGGCGCGTCGGATTCATGTGTGGAAACCCGGAACTGGTTGCAGCCTTGACCCGGATCAAGTCCTATCTCGACTATGGTATGTTCACGCCGATCCAGGTGGCGGCGATCGCGGCGTTGGAAGGGCCACAGGATTGCGTCAAGGAGATCAGCAAACTCTATCGTCTACGCCGGGACGTACTCTGCGACGGCTTGAATTCGATTGGCTGGGAAGTCGAAAAGCCCAAGGAGACCATGTTCGTCTGGGCGCGAATCCCCGAACAATACCGGGACATGGGTTCACTTGAATTCAGTAAGATGCTGCTGCAGGATGCCAAAGTCGCCGTATCCCCAGGTATCGGCTTTGGCGCCTATGGCGACGACCACGTCCGTTTTGGCTTGATCGAGAACGAACATCGCACCCGTCAGGCAATCCGTTGCCTGCGTCAGATGTTTCGCCAGGAGCGTTCTTGATTTACTCTAGGGTTTCTGATTCAAATATGAGGAGATGCTCTTGAACGCGGTTAAAATCGGCCTCCTGGGCCTCGGAACGGTTGGCGGAGGCGTTGCCAATGTCCTGTCCGGCAATCGGAACGAAATCACGCGCCGAGCCGGACGTGAAATCGTAATCACGCATGCCGCCTCGCGCGAACCCCCTGCGACTGATGTGGACACCAGCGGCATGACCGTTTTGCCGGATGCCTGGAGCATCGTCGAGAATCCGGATATCGATGTCGTCGTGGAATTGATAGGCGGCTATGAGCCGGCACGAGAGCTGACCCTCAAAGCGATCGAAAACGGGAAACACGTGGTAACCGCCAATAAGGCCTTGATCGCGCTGCACGGCAACGAGATCTTCGCCGCCGCGCAGAAGAAAGGCGTTACCGTTGCCTTCGAAGCCGCCGTTGCAGGAGGCATTCCGATTATCAAGGCCATTCGCGAAGGCCTGGCCGGCAATCATATCGACTGGGTTGCCGGAATTATCAACGGCACCGGCAACTTCATCCTCACCGAGATGCGCGACAAAGGTCGTGATTTTGCGGACGTTCTGGCCGAGGCCCAGGTGCTCGGTTATGCCGAAGCCGACCCGACCTTCGATGTGGAAGGTATCGACGCAGCACATAAGTTGACGATCCTTGCCTCGATCGCCTTCGGTATTCCGCTGCAGTTCGACAAGGCCTATAACGAAGGCATCGGACATATCGAAAGCGTCGATGTGCGTTATGCCGAGGATTTCGGCTACCGAATCAAACACCTCGGACTGACCCGTCGTACCGATGCAGGCATCGAATTGCGCGTGCACCCTACCCTGATTCCCAATCGGCGCCTGATCGCCAACGTCGATGGCGTCATGAACGCCGTCCTCGTCCAAGGCGACGCCGTAGGTCCGACGCTCTACTACGGCGCCGGCGCCGGCCGCAATCCGACCGCTTCGGCCGTTGTGGCCGACATTATCGATGTCGTACGCGCCCTGACGACGGACCCCGGAAACCGCGTACCACATCTTGCCTTTCAGGCCGATGCCCTGGCGGATACGCCTATTCTGCCCATGGGTGAAGTGGAAACCGCTTACTATCTGCGCACGCAGGCCGAAGATCGCCCGGGCGTCCTGGCCAACGTTACGCGCATCCTAGGCGATCAGGGCATCAGCATCGAGGCCATGATGCAAAAGCCGCCCGTTGGCGATGATGCATACCTGCCCGTCATCATGCTGACCCATCGGATTCGAGAGCGACAGATGGATGAAGCTATACGCCAGATCGAGGCCCTTGACTCTATCCGCGGAAACGTCACGCGCATTCGTATCGAAACCCTGAATTAAAGAGACCGCTGATCAGCGGTTCCTAAACAATTTTCAAACTGTCTTTATTAAGGAGTACACCATGCCATTCAGACCGCGATACACCGGTCTCATCGAAAAATACCGGGATCGCCTCCCGGTCAGCGATGACACCCGCATCATTAGTCTGGGTGAAGGGAACACGCCCCTCATCAAGCTGAACAATATCCCCAAGACACTGCCCTCCGAGGTCGAGATCTACGTCAAGTACGAGGGCCTGAACCCGACCGGCTCGTTTAAGGACCGCGGCATGACCATGGCTGTCACCAAAGCGGTCGAGGACGGTAGTGAGGCGATCATCTGCGCATCCACGGGAAACACCTCCGCGTCGGCGGCGGCCTATGCCGCCCGCGCAGGGATCACGGCCTTCGTGCTGATCCCCGACGGCAAAATCGCGCTCGGCAAGCTCGCGCAGGCCATGATGCACGGCGCCGTCGTGATTCAGATCAAAGGAAACTTCGACGCAGGCATGCAGCTCGTCAAGGAAGTAGCCGACGCCGCCCCGGTCACGATCGTCAACTCAATCAACCCGTTTCGCCTACAGGGACATAAAACGGCAGCCTTCGAGATCATCGAGGAATTGGGTGCGCCACCGGACTTCCACTGTCTGCCGGTCGGCAATGCGGGCAATATCTCCGCACATTGGATGGGTTACTGCGAATATCAGGACCACGGCATCGTAAACAGCCGGCCGACCATGGTGGGCTACCAGGCCAGCGGCGCAGCGCCTTTTCTGCGCGGCAAGATGGTGGACAATCCGGAGACGGTCGCCACGGCCATTCGCATTGGCCACCCTCAAAGTTGGGACAAGGCCTGGTCCGCGAGCAAGGAATCAAATGGCTGGTTCGCCGAGTTTTCCGACGAGGAGATTCTTGCCGCGCAAAAGCTCTTGACCGAAAAAGAAGGGATCTTTTGCGAGCCGGCTTCGGCGACATCGCTGGCTGGCGCCCTGCATGACATCAAGTCCGGAAAGATACCCGCCGGAAGCCGCGTGGTATGCACGCTGACGGGGCATGGCCTCAAGGACCCCGATACGGCCATCCAGCAGAGCCGAGCCCCGCTGCAGGCAATCGATGCCAATCTGGAATCGGTCCGGCGCGCCATCATGGAGAATCTGCCGGGCTAGGCGGGAGGAAAAACGCTGAGGTGGAGCGACCGAAAATGGCCGATCCACCGCTCACCCAAGGGGCATTTCCGCCTAAAACCCCTTATCGGTGCGCATCCTGTCTTCCCAGTATCGAGCCAAATCCGGATTCCGGTTCAAACCGAACCATCCTTCGCGATAAGCAGCGGCCAGATATTCCTGCGCTTCGCGAATCCCATTGCTGGCGGCTTCCCGATACCAATGCACCGCCATCGCTTCATCAACGGGGCCAAGCAGGCCACCGTGATATAGCAGGGCCAAGTTGAACTGAGCCCTGGCATCCCCAGCCTTCGCCGCAGGCATCCAATCCGAATAGGCAGCCCGATAGTCTCCGCCGTAGGCATGGTCGTAGCCCTGACTGTAGGCATCCGCATGTACCGACCCGGCAAACACCATGAAGGCCGACAAAAGGGCTCCGCACGAGAATCGCGTCGTTCGTTTCGTCATAATGCTGCGCTCCGTGGTTTCCGTCACAAACGCGATGTGACGTGGAACGTCAACTATGTGACGAATCTCGGGACCAAACCGTGCAGGCCATCACAACTCGGGAATTATGCTAAGCCCACGAATCATATGAAGACTTCCCAGCAATTCATCCGACGGATCGTTTAGTCTCGGGCGACGGCCGCAGAGACCTCCGGCAACACAAATGCCGGCAGTGAACGGCGAAAGACCGCCCTGTCCGCGATAAAGATACGGTCGTTGCCGAGGACCCAACGATCGGCCAGCTTGCGAAACTGATTTCCGTACATTTCCACGAGAAGCCGCTTCTTGATCTCAGGCGTTAGGAGCGCTTTCGCGAACACGGCCATAGACTTCTGGTCAATCTGCCGAACGGCGTTCGCGAGTCGTTCACGATGATCGAAATCAAGGTATTTATTCGTGAGATCGCCAAGGTAACGGTAGCTGCGCTCGGATAGCCGCGTGTCGCGTTTTTCGATCGTCGATAACAGGCCGATTCGCTCCTGCTCGAATTCAGACGGGTCCATGCCCTCGATCTGCGCCGAAAAACCACTCAGGAAGCGATCGATGTGATCGAGAAGCCCATCGGGAGAAAGTTTCGGTGATTGGACGACAAAAGTAATCCCAGGGACACGATCGAACGATGCCTGACCACTGTAAACCACGTACCCCAGTTGATCCTCGGTTCGGAGTTGACTGAAGAAGGGGACGCGAATGAACTGGTGCAACAGCGCCATTCGCGCCTCTTGGGCGATATCGTCGCGATCCGCCTGATAGTAGACCGATATTGCCGAATCCTCATGGTCGACCGCCTGTATGAACGCATACTCGTGCCCCGGGTCCAGGCGCACGACCTCCCTTTCGATGGGTTGAGCGGGTTTGGCATGCTGGAAGACCTTTTCAAGCATCGACTTGGACAATGAGCGCGCCCGACTACGGCTGATATTCCCATGGATGAGCGCCCGAACATACAGGCCGGAACGCGCCTTCGGAATATACGCCCGCAGGTCATCGGCAGTAATATCCTCCAAAGAGGCGAGTAGAGAATCCGCTCCCCAGACACTGTGAACCACCAGTTCCGTCAGATATCGGCCTGCCTGAATATAAGGCTTATCCAGCGCCTGGTTGCGGAGGCGCTGCAGGGCGCGCTCCTTGATGACCGCGAAGCGTTCATCATCCACTTTGAGATCCAGAAGGGTTGTCAGCACAAGCGACAATAACCGATCCTCCTTGTCGCTAAAACCACCGATGTTGATCCCGAATCCGTTTCTGCCAACCCCCAGGCTGTAATGCAGCCCGGCGAGTTGCGCCGGATAGACATGAGGATTCAGGGCGTCATTCGCGAGGTCCACCCACAACGAGGCCAAAACACGGTCACGGGGAGCGTCGCCCACCTGTGGAGAGGTCATGCCCCAAAAAATGCTCGCCTTCGGCACATTGAATTCGACATCCTGCTGGTGCCAGATCTCGAATCCGTCACCATGCAGGATCACCTCCGGCTTCCGAACCACAGATTTATTTTTCAACAAGTCCAGGCGATCAGGTAGAAACGGGTTTTTTTCCGGCATGGCCAATTCAGGATCCGGACTGGCGACGCTCCACCCTGCGAGCCTGGCCTCGTCCAGCGCTGTAATGCGGTAAGGCGTTTGATACCAAGGCTCCTGTTGATCGAGTTCGCCTCCGGGCGCCATCGTAACGACCCTGGCATTGGCGGGCACAAAGTGCGCCAAAATATCCTTAAGCCGGTCAAAGTCCCGCATCCTGATAACGAAAGGCCCTTTGAGCGCCAGCTTCTCCGGGTAACGCTGCAGGTTGTTGGCAAGCCCAATGGCCTCACCGAGTTCGGTTGGCTGATCCCTGAAACGGAATTTCAGATCGTTGATAACGCGTAACTCGTCGACGAACCAGGGTTGAATGCCCTTCTCTCTCAGCAGATTCAGGTACGAAAAGATCAAACCCTTTACCTTTTCGACTTGGGCGAGCCCGGCCTCCGTCAGATCGACATCGACGGAAAAAATGGCCTCATCCCCGGCCTTCATGGCCTCGCCGGCACTAATCCCGTTGGCCCATCCTCGGCGCTTCAACAAGGCCAGCAGACTACCCTCGCCTTCATGACCGACCAACTGCCCGATAATTGTCGACGGCTTGTCCAGATAGTCGCTTTCTTTCCAAGGATAGGGGAAAAAAACCGCCACATTGCGCTCGTTCTTGATGGGTCTCGCTTCGATCGAAACGCCAAGCTGGTTTTCCTTAAACAGGGCCGGCCAAGTGTCCCGTCGCACCACCTCATTATCGGGAACCTGAGAAAACAATTCGGTCACGATCCCGGTCAGCTTGTCCAAGGATTCACGGCCTACCACAGCCAAAGTCATCACCCGTGCCGAATAATGCTGGCGATAGAATTGGATCAGGTCATCACGCACCAGATGCCCCGGACGGTCGTCCAGGGTCTCCAAACTACCCACGCTGAAGTGCGCGTATGGGTGTTCCGGGTTGCTCGTAGCCTTGAACACCTACCAAAGGCGGCGACCATCATCCCTTATTTTAAGACGATATTCCGAGTCCACGGCATGGCGTTCCCGATCCACGTACTTGGCATCGAAAGTCGGCGCAATGAAGAATTGCGCGAAATGATCCAGGGTCTCTCCGAGCGCCGAAGAATCGACCTCGAAATGAAAATTCGTGTACTCATCGGCCGTATAGGCGTTGCCCCGGCCACCATGAGTACCGATGAACTCGTGATAACTATCCGGATCTGGGTACTTCTCAGTCCCCAGAAACAGCATGTGCTCCAAAAAATGCGCCAGCCCGGGCCGGTCGGGGGGATTATCGATCGAACCCGCATGTACGACCAGACTCGCCGCCGCCTTATCGGCGTTCGGATCCGACACCAGGACAACCTTCAAACCATTGTCCAACACAAGGGCCTTGAACTGGCGCGAGTCATGGTCCGGCTTGATGATCCCGGCTGCACCGGCCGGAGCAAACGGGAACACCAGACATAGGACCAGAACAACTGCTGAAAAACGCAATCTATTCATGAATAACGGATAGACCTTTTTATGTTGACGAAGTGAAACCTGAATCCGTACCTTCAGGTGAAAATCAGAAAAACACAGAATCAATGTCGGCCAAACGGCCTTGGGCTCCATGATGCTGTCATCATCACGAACGATAGGCAAGCCCACTTGGCCGCAAATTCATCTTGCTGTATTTGCCCGATACAGGCGCCCTAACGAAGCTCCTCCCCCCGGTTGCAAGGGCACATAACGAGGAATTCGGCATAGGCGGGTCTCAATCTCAATCGAATGTTCGCCGGAACCCGGCTCGTTCCAACGGACCTCAACCCACAGACCGTCACGCCAAGGTCCCAGGAAACTCGCCTGCCAACGAACATCGTAGATCCGTTCGAGGCCGGGCCTTTCATGGGCGGCTCCGGAGCCCGGCGGCCCGACGCGTTCCTCTCCCGAGCGGGGGCGGCTCGATACTCCTGGATCTCCGGTCAAAACAAACCGCATGTCTTCGAGCCGATCCAGGGCAAGATTCAAAGCCAGCTCACCGTGACGGGCGATCGCGGAACCCGTCAATATTTCCGCTTGCAGCCGCCCCAACGCGAGCACAGCCAGCATAATCGTAAAGAGCGTCACCATGACTTCCATCAAAAACAGGCCTTGTTGACGCCATCTCGCCTTATTGAAAGACGCAAAAACAACCGAATGCGTTCTCATCCCTGAGCACTCCTATTAACCCGGCACCAATATACATCACCTTCAGCCGTTGTGTGCGGTCCTACAGCAAGGCATCGAAAGGCCGCTGTAGCACACCTACAGCAAGTTTCGATAACGCCGACTGTGGGACTGCACACAACGGCCTATCCTTTTAATTTCAATCTGTTAGGGGCTTCAAACAGACTCCGGCTCCGCGTTGTAGCGCTTGCAAAGGACCCTGCCATTCGCGGCGAGCCACGCCTTGATCCGAAGCCTGCTTGAAGTCCTGAAGGCAATGTACATGGGTGCCGGGTTAATACCTTTCTGTCCCTTTAGTCCGAAGCAGGAACTTCAATTTCCATATCCGGAGCAATAGAGGATGGTTCCCAAGTCTGCTAGACTGCGCACCCTGAGAAGAAACCTCCGACCAATCCATGAACGAATGCTTCAGCCTTCGTTGAACACTTTCCGTATACCATGACCTCAGCAGAGCATAGCCCTATCGATAACGCCACGTCGAGCGATCCGCTCCGACCACCGCTTCCCCAAGAGCGCGGCGGGACCTTTTATTGGGGCGGACTGCGTGGAAGTTGCCAGGGACTGATCGTCGCCTCGGCCGTACGGCGCCATAAGGTCCCGCTATTGCTCATTACCTCCAGCATGCTGGAGGCGGAACGGCGCGAACGTGAGATTCGCTTCTTCTTGGATCAGTCCGGGGATGCATCCACCGAGACCTCGATCCTGCTCTTTCCGGATCGCGAAACGTTGCCCTATGACGTCTTTTCGCCGCATCAGGACATTATTTCGGAACGTCTGTCGACCCTTTATCAGCTTCCGTCTCTACGCCAAGGCGTGGTGATTGTCCCGATCGATACGCTGATGTCCCGTTTGCCGCCACGAAGCTTTCTGGATGCAAACTGCCTCATGATCGACACGGGACAAACCCTGGACCGTGACGCATTGAGGGAACGGCTGGATCTAAGCGGCTACCATCACGTGGGCCAGGTCATGGAACACGGGGAATATTCGATACGCGGCAGCATTATCGACATCTATCCGATGGGCACCCAACAACCCTACCGAATCGATCTCCTCGACGATGAGGTCGATAGCATTCGGACCTTTGATCCCGATGACCAACGATCCATCGAGCGAGTAGATGCCATCCGGCTCCTGCCGGCCCGCGAATTCCCGATGACCGAACAGGCCATCGAACGTTTTCGTCAAGACTGGCGTAACCGCTTCCCCGGTGAAACCAAACGCTGTCCGGTTTATGTCTCTGTCAGTGAAGGACAATGTCCCGGTGGTATTGAATATTACCTGCCGCTGTTCTTCGAAGAAACGGCAACGCTATTCGACTATCTCCCGGCCCATACGGTCGTCATTGCGGATGCCGATCAGGCCGGGGCGGCCGACCGTTTTTGGTCGGAAATCTCGACCCGCTACGAATCTCGCAGACATGATGGCGAGCGCCCCCTTCTGTCACCGGACGACGCTTTTCTATCTCCCGACCCAATAAGCGCTCTAGCGGCGACACACGCCCGCGGCTATGTGGATACTTTCGGAATCGCTCCGGGCGACGGCCATTTTCAGTTCGGACTCCAAACCCTTTCTCTGGGCGCCCTGTCGTCGGAAAGCGCCGACCCTGTCAAGAAACTGGTCGAATTCATCCAAACCTTCGCCGGACGCATACTGATCACGGTCGACGGCCAGGGTCGCAGGGAATCGCTCAAGGAACGGTTACGAGAGCATGGCCTCAGCCCTTCGGACGCGAAGAATTGGGGGGCGTTCATCAGTGATGAAACCAGGCTTGGTATAACCATCGCAAACCTCGAAGAGGGTTTCATACTTGATTCGCCAAGAGTTGCGCTTATCACGGATGCCCTTCTGTTCGGCGTTTCCGTCAACCAAAGACGGCAGAAGAAAAGACTTCGACAGCGTGATGCCGACGCCATCATTCGAGATCTCAACGAACTCGCGATCTGCGCCCCAGTGGTCCATGAGGAACATGGCGTCGGTAGATATCTTGGCCTCATGACGCTCGATAACAATGGTTACCCCACGGAATTTCTCAAGCTCGAATACGCCGACGGCGACATCCTCTATGTCCCGGTCGCGTCCTTGCAGTTGATCAGCCGTTACAGCGGCGCAAGCCCCGAACAGGCGCCTCTGCACCGTCTCGGCAGCGCCCAGTGGCAAAAGGCAAAACGCCGGGCCGCCCAGAAGGCGTCGGATGTCGCTGCCGAGTTGCTCGACATTTACGCCCGTCGCCAGGCGCGCCAGGGTTATGCCTATCCGACGCCAGGCGACGAATATGGCGCCTTCGCGGCCGCCTTTCCGTTCGAGGAAACGCCCGACCAGCAGCAAGCGATAGAACAGGTCGTTGCCGACATGACCACCGACGCGCCCATGGACCGCCTCGTCTGCGGTGACGTCGGGTTCGGCAAGACCGAGGTCGCCATGCGCGCTGCCTTCATGGCCGTCCAGGGCAATAAGCAGGTCGCGGTGCTGGTCCCGACCACCCTGCTGGCGCAACAGCACTATCAGAACTTCAGTGATCGTTTTGCCGATCTACCGGTACGCATCGAAGTCTTGTCGCGATTTCGCACCGGAAAGCAGCAGGACGTCACCTTGGAGGCCATCGCCGACGGCCGCGTCGATATCATTATAGGCACCCACAAGCTCATTCAGCCCAGCATTCGCTTCAAACGCCTGGGCCTGGTGATCATCGACGAGGAACACCGCTTCGGCGTACGCCAGAAGGAACGCCTGAAGGCATTGCGTAGCGAAGTTGATGTCCTGACACTGACGGCCACACCGATCCCGAGGACGCTGAATATGTCGGTCGCCGGAATTCGGGATCTTTCGATTATCGCCACCCCACCGCTGCGCCGGCTCGCAATCAAGACCTTCGTACGCGAATGGGATCCGGCCTTGCTGCGCGAAGCCTGTATGCGCGAAATTCACCGTGGCGGACAGATCTACTTCCTGCACAACGAAGTCAGCGATATCGAGCGTATGGCCAAACGCATCCGGGAGATCGTGCCCGAGGCGCGGATCGGCATCGGACACGGCCAGATGCCCGAGCGTGAACTGGAACGAGTGATGCTGGATTTCTATCACCAGCGCTTCAACATCCTGCTCAGCACAACCATCATCGAGAGCGGTATCGATATCCCCAACGCCAATACCATCATCATCAACCGCGCGGATCGGCTGGGGCTGGCCCAGCTCTACCAAATCAGAGGACGTGTCGGGCGTTCGCATCACCAGGCCTACGCCTATCTGATTGCCCCACCCCGCGGCCAAATGACAGCCGACGCGGTGAAAAGGCTGGAAGCCATAGAGTCGATCGAGGATCTCGGCGCCGGCTTCACACTAGCCACGCACGACCTCGAGATCCGCGGCGCAGGCGAACTCCTCGGCGACGAACAAAGCGGTCAGATCCATGAGGTCGGTTTCTCGATGTATTCACAGCTTCTCGAACGCGCCGTCGCAGCCATCAAATCAGGAAAACAGCCCGAACTCGAGGCCCCGCTCAATGAAGACATCGAAGTCAAATTCGATGCCCCTGCCTTGATTTCGGAGGACTACGTGCCTGATGTACACATCCGTCTGGTGATGTACAAACGTGTCGCGGGCGCCAACAGCCGGGACGCCCTGGATGAACTCCAAATCGAAATGATCGATCGTTTTGGTCTATTGCCGGAGGCGGCAAAAATGCTGTTCCTGGCAGCCGAATTGAGACTTATGGGCGCGACGCTGGGTGTCAAGAAGATCAATGCAAAGGGTGAG